>VFQN01002844.1_pt1 | contig 25875 bp, 34 predicted proteins | sample 3512371 | NCBI WGS metagenome assembly VFQN01 (sample SAMN10412370, study PRJNA504923) | tailings metagenome | isolation source: Replicate 2 from Balatoc abandoned mine | place: Philippines: Itogon, Benguet | collected 2017-08-28 | reverse complement strand
CCCTGCACCTCCTCCCCGCACCGTGCTCCTGCCCCCTTCCCCCCCGCCCCCTGCCCCGCCCCACACGTGCGCCATGTACCAGTACAGCACAGGGCATGACGACAGCAGCAGCCGCGTGGACACCTGCACGTGCATGCAGCTAACACACACGGCCAGGCTGAAGGCCCAGGGGTACACCATCACCGCCAGGTCGGGCGACAGGAACCCGGTGGGGGCGATGACGCTGCAGCCAGCGCCGTTCGCAGCGTCCTCCGAGGTGAGGACATCCCCTGCGCCGTCGGCCGGCTGCCCCCGCCGCCGCTGCCTCACAGATCCCGGCCGCCCCGGCCCGCTATGCAGCCTAGCGCCGCCGCTACCTTGATCTCGGCCGTCATGCCCCATGCCAGCCAGCCCCGGAGACACTCCTGGTTGCCTCTGCCCGTGTCCACTCTCGGCCGCCATTCCCTCCTCCCCATGCTGCTGCTGCTGCGGCTGCTCCTGATTTGGTGCGGATTCCGCATAGGTTCCTTGGCCCCCCCACAGCGCCAAGCGTGCCACGTGACGCGGGTGTTCCGCGCAGTACTCCGCCAGGCCGCACGCGGACAGCAGCAGCACGGGGGCGGCAAGCAGGAAGTTGGGGAGCTGGAGGGGGAAAGAGGGGAAAGGTGGCGGGCCGGGTGGGTGGACGGGAAAATATGATGAGATGGGCAATGGGAAGGGCGTCAGCTTTAGAAGTAGGGCGCAGCACTGGTGCGGCCTAGTGCTGCACGGATGTGGGGCTCCGTGCGTGCTACAGGAGGGCGCCTAAGCGTCATGTGCTCCTAGGGCCACGCACGGGACACAGCAAGACTTGCCCACCTGCTGCAGCGTCCAGTACCGCATGAAGCCCACGTTCCAGTACTCCGACTGTACGAAGCCGTACACGTACGGCAGGCGGGACGAGCACCACGGGCGGGGCCAGGCGGGCAACACTCCTTGCCGCGGGTCCGCATCATCCCCATCACCGCCACCGCCTCCTGACTGTGCGGTGTGCGGCTGTGGCGCCAGACTGCTGCTGCCGCTTGCGGCGGTAAGACTACTGTGTTTACTGCAGAAGGTGTCGTACGCGCTGTACTGGAAGTACAGCAGGGGGATTACGGCGACAGCGGCGGCCAGGACGGCTTGCAGAGCCAGAGCACCAGCGCGGACCTGGGGGCCACACGCGTCAAATGGGAGGAAGGGGGGCGCCGCAGGCGGACTCTTGTCGGGTCTGGATGGCTTAGAGTAGTGCCGTGGAAACGGCGACCGTCAGGTCACAACGGCCAGCCAGGTAACGAGTCAGTACACCACACTTGTGCCCATCTTCAGCGACCTGTTAGGCACGCAAAAGCGATGTCCGCTGATGGAATCGCAGAAAGTGCATCCATTCCAAGCGGTTACACTGAGCATACGCGCTCCTGCGCCCGAGTTTGGTCCTGCCCGCTCCCCCTGTCTCACCCTCCTGCCGCTGCCCCACACATGTACAGCCCGCCGCAGGCAGTAGTGACCTAGGAAGCCGGCGTTCACCACGCCTGGGGGCCAAAAAGGAATAGTTGCGGTGGCAGGGGGCAGGACGGTGGGTCTGTCCGGGGCATGGGCCATGGGGCATAGGGTAGGAGGGCGCAGGCCAGCAAGCTTGTCGGCCGTACGACAGGCTCACATGCGACAGGTCATGATGACAGGGACTAAGGAGCACCCGGGTGAAGTGGGCTGCATTCCACCGGGGCTGTGGAGCAACAACGTCGTGCAGCTACGCTGCACTACCGCACTACCGCACTAGGCAATACCCCTGAACCCACCGTTACTCCGCAGCCCGCACGACGCCGCAACCGCCACAACCGCCGGCAGTACGGCGCCCCTGCAGTACAGGCAGTACAGCGCCGCCAGGGTGGCGAGCGCGAACAGCGCCTCGCTGTACGGCGCCACGTGGAAGGGCGCGGCCGGCGTGGCGGCGAAGAAGAGGCAGGCGGCGGCGGAGAGGCGGCGGTCGCGAGTCAGGCGCACGCCTAGCCTGAGAGAGGAAAGGCAGCGGGAGTGCGGGTTCCAGTCACAGTCAGCCGTGACCATAACCGTGCGAGTATCAAATGCGCCATGACGCGTCCAGAGCCTAGTACCTATGCGCGTTAGGCAGAGGTCCTGGTACTGGGAAAGGATGGGGCAGGACACTATGGTGACGAGTGAGGGCAGGGACGTGAGAGCAGCAGGCAACGCACAGCTCACGGCCGCAGTCGTGAACGTGCATCACCCGCGCATTGGCGCACGGCACTAGCAGCACGCGCTAAAAAGGGCTGACGCAAAGCCCCACCGTGTGTTGTCCAACGCAACGTGCGTGGCGCCGTCTTGTTAGGGATGACCGACCGGGCGGCCCACAGCCCACAGACCGTACGCATCTGGGTGTGCTCGGTACACGCTGTTGTTCCATGGTTCGCATGGTGCCGCACCTGTACAGCAGCACGGTGCTGGCGGCTGCTGCCAGCAGGTTGGCGGCCATGGTGGTGGGCACCAACAGCAGCGGCGCCGCGCGGGACAGGGCTGCAGGGGTGCGGGGGAAGGATGGGTGCAGGGATGGGGGGGGGGGCGGCGGGGGGGGGGGGGGGGGGGGGGGCGGGGGGGCGGGGCGGGGGGGGGGGGGGGGGGGGGGGGGGGGGGGTAGCGGCGGCACGCCCAGCTAAGCTTGCGTAGTATCGGTTGCTTATGTAGGCAAGGACTGGGGTGGCGAAGTGCATCCGGTATCGGTTCAACAACGACAACAGCCAAGAACAGAAACGGACGTGGTGCCCCTTCGTACACGGGCTGCTGCTAGAGTTGGCCCTGTGCCACACTCCCACAGGCAGCCTAGCCCGGCCACCCCCCGCGCCAACACCCACCGAAGGTATTGGGGCATACAGGCGCCTGTCCTCAGCACACGCACCTGCCCAGTGCAAAGCAACTTAACGGGCTCACCTGGCAGCAGGGGGAAGAAGGCGTAGTACTGCTCATAGACGTAGCCCCGGGCTGCGATGTCTGAGAAGAAGACGGCATCCCACACGGCCCAGCCGCGGAGCAGCACGCTGCCGGTGCTGCCGGCAGCGGCTGACTGTCCCCATTCCACGGGCATAATGCTCTTTGATGTATCATAGTCTGGTAGGGCTGCATCCAGGACGGTTGCTGCGGCCAGCAGTGAGCCTCGGGCGAGGTGAGTCAAAAGTACGAGGCGCAGCTCCTCGGCTGCTAGACCCAATCCCACCATGCGCTTACGTACTTATAAGGATAATTTCTTAACGATTCACATGGTTGCTAAATTGCTGGTGCAGGCTTCTCTCCCCCGTCAGCTCACTTGTTCACTTGTTCTCTGCTGTCCAAAGGGGCGCGCTCTGTAGCGTCCTGGTTCAGTATTATGTTATTATAATGTGACACAGCGTACTCTTACCTTTGCCCCACGTCAAAGGGACACAAACGCGCCGGTTTCGGAGGTGGCTCTTCCTGCACGCTTGCACACTGCACACGTTGTTGCAACAGGTCCACATGAGGGTGGACAAGCCGATACGTGCGCGCACATCACAACGCGTGGGGCATGACTAAAGTTGACATCGGCACCAGGGGAGTCTCCTCCAGGCTGGTCTTGAATGCCCCACATCGTGTTCTGTCTGTGCAACTGCCATACATCGATGGAGGCTGCCATCATGTTAATTAGCGCTGCTTTGTATTCCTGCACTAAGCAGCTATATTTTACGCCGCGATCATGGCTGAACGGCCGCTGTGGCCGCTGACCACGACTCTGCATTTTAACGCATTTGTACACGGCTGCATCGCAGCAAGGAATGAGGAAGGTCTGCAAACGATTGTGGCTGAAGGCAACAACCTTGTCCTCTTGCGGGGGTCTGACCGGCGCGAGGGCCTTGCGCTTGGACAGCGCCGACCGCTGAGATGGTTACCCTGCAGAAACTCAGGGGAGGCACCTATGGCAGGGCTGCGGGAGCCTGTATGGGACCCGTTCACTGGCAGCGTTTTCGGGTTTGCTTGCCGCGGCTTTGCCATTGTCCGGCTTCTGCACGGCGCCAGCGCAGCGGTAGTAGCAGGGAGCGCGCGACAAGCTGGCAACAAAGAAGGGCCTGGGGCGTCGGCACGCTTCAACGGGCTCAGAAGCCTGACCACGGACGGCCAAGGGGCCATGTACTGCCTGGACAGCAAACATGTATGGAAGCTGGCGCTGCCGGCCGCCTGGAAGAAAGCCTACCACGACAACCCCCAACCGGGCAGTGTTGCAGCTGCTGCCGCGGCAGCAGCTCCCGCGCCAGGAGAACAACGGGCGTACGCAGCACGGGCGGGCGGTGGCGGTGGCGGTGGCGGGCGTGGGGGCTTCCGAGGCCAGGGGCCGCAGGAGCAGATGCAACGCCAGGCCCACGACCAAGTGCAGGTCAGCATCCTACCCTGCAAGGACGTCGAGGACATCATGCACATGGCGTACGATCCACTCCGCCACGCATTGGTGCTGGCGAGCGGGCACGCGGTGTACCAACGGCCGCTCAGGGAGGGCGCTGCTGAGCAGCCAACGCTGCTGGCGGGGTGCGAGGGGTGCGAGGGCGATACGGACGGCGTTGGGGCTGAGGCTCGCTTCTGCGCCGTCATGGGGCTTGTGGTGGACGGCACCGGGGCTGCAATCGTACTGGATTACGACGAGGACGAAGACACGACAGCGGTGCGGCGGGTGGGCCCCGACCGCAAGGTCACCACGCTCGCCAGGGACCTTGAGGGCGCATGGGGTGCCCCGGCCATCCTACCCAACGGCTACCTTGCCCTATGCGACAACCGGCAGCGCTTTAATGACACACCGCCGCCGCAGCTGCTGGTGCTGGACCTGGGCCTCACCCACAACGCCTGCCATGCTGCCACCAGGCCCCCGCATCCTCCCACCGGCCCCAAGCCCCACACCCTGCCCGCAGACCTGTCAGCCCTGCTGGCCAGCGCCGGCCAACCAGAGGGCGGCTCAGCGGACGTGGTGGTGCAGGTGGGCGACAAGGGATTCCGTGCACACAGGGCGGTGCTGGGGGCGCGGAGCACTTACTTCCGGCAGCGGCTGGACCCCGGGGCGGGCTTTGGGGAGGCCGAGCAGCTGCACCTGAGCCTGCCGGACGCCAGCCCGGATGCCTTTGAGCTGGTGCTGCGCTACATGTACACGGACAGCGTTGGGGACATTCCGGGGGCGCTGCTGCAGCCGGCCGCGGAGCTGGCGGACCGGCTGCTGCTGCCGGGGCTGTGCGAGGAGGCGGGGCGGCAGATGCTGGCGGCCGTGTGCGCGGAGAGCGTGGTGGGGCTGCTGCTGTGGGCGGAGCAGCGCAGCGCGAGCTTTGGCGAGCTGCTGCTGGGTCTCAAGGTGTGGGTTAGGGAGCACAGGGAGGAGGTGGTGGCTCTGCCAGGGCACACAATGCGGCTTATGGTGGAGGCGCCAGAACTGGCGTACGAGCTGTTCTTTGATGCTTCGGGTGGTGGCCCTGGTGGTGATGCCAAGCGCCAGCGCGTGCAGTGAGCGAGCGGTGTGGCACACGGTCGATGCGCGCGGCTTAGCGGCCCAGTGGGATTAGAGTTGTGCACTGGTGCGGAGTGGAGAATGGGAGGAAAAGAAGTGTGAAGGAACGGGGTTTATGGCAGGAACACATGAGACTGTGGGCAGCGGGGAGGGGCAGCAGGGGAGAAGGAGCAGTGGGAGCTTGGCGGCCGCATATCCGTTGTTCGCATTTCAGAGGCGGGGGGCAGAGTGCTATAGCAGGGTACCAGTCGACGAGTGGGTTAGCTGCCTGTCGTGTCAGTTAGTGAGGAGCTCAGTACTAGGAACGGGGTACGGCACCACTCCTGTAGTGCGGCGGGGAATATAGGTCTGGTCCTGTCGAGGTGTCGACTTGAACACTGTACAGTATCGGTAGATGCACATACACACGTATATGGTAGCAACGTTGCTAGCAACGTCATCCGCGTCAAGGGACACCCGTGGTTGTTACTGACAGGGCGCTAGCCGTGCATGGCCAATCGTATAGCTTTGTTTGGTGTCATGACGCCGTACGGTGTATGACCGAATAACTGATACTCCTTGGGAATAGCGTAGCAACGTTGAACTGCCTTGCTACCGGTACGATGCGGATTGACCACGTGCTATATGCAACTAACTTTGTGGCCGGTAATGGTACTTGATCCTGTATGCACGATTTTTAGGGTTACGCTTTGGACCGCTGGGTGCGAGTGCGTGGGCACCGGTGAAGGGTTGATGGCGTTTCTGCTGACGTTCGCTGCTGAAGCCTGCTGGTGAAGTAGCTGCCTGTGGCGGTCTGCTTGTTCTAGTGTTTGCTGATGCTCAGGGCAGCCAGCTGCTGACGCGGTGAACCTTGTTATGTTGCTGTGTTCGGCAGGGGCCCCTTGCGCCCTGGTGGTAGCTCGTTTGCTGCGTCGCATCAGCGTGTGTCTTAGTGTCATGTACGCCCGTGGGAGGTGTGCAGCAGGACCGACTGGTGCAAGTACTGTTGGGTAGGGACAAGGGCGCAGGGGAACGTTTGCGTTGATGAGAGGGAGGCAAGCGACATACCGGTCTGCCTTTCGTGTTGCATAGCTGCTTTGCAGCAGTTTGACGAGCGCGTGCATGTCATTCAAGGCACAAGTCCGTAACGTAAAGCGTACGGTATCGTGCCCTGCAAGGCCAATTTTTCCTCATCACCATCCTAACCCACTACGGCAGCAGCAGGTGCTTGGTCCTTGGTGCGGTGTGGTAAGAGCAAGCGGGAGTGGCCCGGAAGGTGGTGGACCTGGGGCCTGGAGGCCAAGAGAAAGGCAGCAAGGAAGCTAGGCTGCACCGGCCGGGAGCTGTAAGGCAACGGCGGCGGGGACGGGGGCAGCGAGCCAGTGGACGGCATAGGAGATGTCCCACCCTGGGAGGGCGCTGCAGGATAGCGGTGGCAGGGAATGGCAACAAGGGCGCATGCAAGTTGGAGGTGGTGGGAGTAGCGGCGGTGGGAGTTTCGGGGGTGCTGCAGGGTTGGGAGCGCAGAGAGGCGTAGGCTTGGGCCCTGGGCGGGCGCCGGGCGGTGGCTGGGCGCTGCGTGCGCTGTGGCGCTGGTGCCTGTTGTACGGGTGGGTGGGGGCGGTGCTGTTCGTCAACTTCATGCCCTGGACGTGAGCGCGTGGAGAGCACCATGCGCCACGTGATCTGGCATCCGCCTTGCGTGGTGCTTGGCCATCCGTGCTTTTACCGTACGGTGTCGTACCGTATGAGGCCAGCTGCTCCGTCCCCACTGGTCCCCATTACCAGGGGAGCTCCCCTGCCCATTGCCATCTTGACCTGAACCAGGGCTGGTTTCTTCCGCCAAGGCATTTTATCAGTTCTGATAAAACACGAAGCCCCAAAGTTGCAGCATTTTATGAAAGGCTCCGTGGCATGCAGTGCGGCACCTGAAAATTTGTAAAACCGGATAAAATCCTGCCATCCAGCCCCCCTTTCTTTTATCAGATCAGATAAAATCCTCTGATTTTGGCGCCGCTGCGCGGCCTCAAAGTGGCGGTATTTTGTGAAAATCAAATAAGATACCAGCCCTGCGGTTCAGGTCCTGAACCCTCTCGGGCAGCAGCAGCCAGCAGGTGCTCAGTTCCTCAGTGCGTACTGCGTAGGCTGGCAACAAGGGAGGGTCCCAAATGGGCATACCTCTTGGTGCTACACAAAAGGTCAGGAACTAATCTTGTGCGTCAAGTGCCGTACTCGGTGGGTGTTGCTCCCAGCCTGGCTCCAACACAAGGCGCACATGCAAAGCGGTCTCCCAGGCTCTCCTGCCCTGCATGCCTTGCGCCCTTACCCTGTCCACCACCGTCCAGCACCGCAAGTCCATGTGCCGATAAGCCAAATGTATAGTACGCCTCTTACCAGATCAAGAAACGGCGACCTTGAGCCAGTCCCGTTGGCCCGGAGCAGCCCAGGCGTCCTGCCCTAAGCTCCGACATGGTCATGCCCCTCACTCGTTCGTTGCAAACAGCCACGCAACATTACCATCATATCATGTGCCAGCCGGTGCTCCCGCGCTCACGTCCACGGCAGGGCGCCCTACCCTAAGATGTAAGATCCCACATGACCATGCATGGGTGCCCCTCGTTCGTTCGTTGCCAAGGACCACGCAACATTGCGATTGCATCGTACCCGGTATCAGCCACGTATAGCTGATGTAACATATAATGTGATTATAACTGGCGAACATAATATCACGTGCCAGCCGGTGCTCTCCACGCGCTCACGTCCAGGGCATGAAGTTGACGAACAGCACCGCCCCCACCCACCCGTACACCAGGCACCAGCGCCACAGCGCAGCGCCAAGCCACCGCCCGCCCAGGGCCCCTACCCCTCCAGCCTCAAGATCGCCACAGCCACTACTCTTGTCCAGGGCTCCGAGCTCTTCATTACTACCACCATCACCACTACAACCGCCACCGTGCTTGCCCCGCCCTGCACCCACGCCCTGCCCTGCGCTCCTGCCCCGCCCTGCGCCTCCTCCCCGCACCGTGCTCCCGCCCCCTGCAACCCCGCCCCCACCCCACACGTGCGCCATGTACCAGTACAGCACGGGGCATGACGACAGCAGCAGCCGCGTGGACACCTGCACGTGCATGCAGCTAATACACACCGCCAGGCTGAAGGCCCAGGGGTACACCATCACAGCCAGGTCGGGCGACAGGAAGCCCGTGGGGCCGATGACGATGCGGCCAGCACCGCCTGCACTTCCGCCTGCACCGCTGCCGCCACTGCCTCCGCCACTGTCGCCATCAACAGGTGCACCCGCAGGGCCAGCAGCGGCATCGCCGGCGCGGCCTTCTCCAGCGGCGTTGCCTGCAGCACCCTCCCTGCCAGGGACATCCCCTGAGCCGCCCGCCGGCAGCAGCTGCCCCCGCCTCCGCTGCCTTACACCTTCCGGCCGCCCAGGCCCACGGTGCCGCCCAGCTGCGTCGCTACCTTGGCCCTGGCCTCCAGACCGCACGTCAGCCACTCTCGTTTGCGTGTGCTCGTGTTCCCCATCGCGCGCCTTTCCCTCGCCCCGCTGCTGTCCCTGCTGCTGCTGCTGCTGTTCCCCTTCCGGCGCGGGGTGTACGGGGGCTGCGGCGGGCCCCCACAGCGCTAGGCATGCCACGTGGCGGGGGTGCACCGCGCAGTATTCCGCCAGGCCGCACGCCGACAGCAGCAGCACGGGGGCAGCGAGCAGGAAGTTGGGAAGCTGGAGGGGGAAAGGGGTGGGACGGTTAGGTGGACGGAAACATCTGACACAGAGGGGCGCGGGAAAGGGCGGTCAGGGCGGTTGAAGGGGAGGCAGTACCCCTAGCAGCAGGGCAGGGCATATTACGGGTACGGCCTGGTGCTGGACGAATGTGGGGCTCCGTGTTTGCTACAGAAGGGCACCTAAGCATCCTGTGCTCCTAGGGCCACGCACGGGACACAGCAAATGTTTCGCCCACCTGCTGCAGCGTCCAGTAGCGCATGAAGCCCACGTTCCAGTACTCCGACTGTACGAAGCCGTACACGTACGGCAGGCGGGACGAGCACCACGGGCGGGGCCAGGCGGTGCCTGGTCCTCGCCGCTGCCCCTCCACGCCTTCACCCACGCCAACATCCCCTGACTCTGCCGTGTGTGACAATGCCGGACCGCTGTTGCCACTCGCTGCTGTTGGAGTATGCTGATTACGGCAGAAGGTGTCGTACGCGCTGTACTGGAAGTACAGCAGGGGGAGTACGGCGACAGCGGCGGCCAGGACGGCTTGCAGCGCCAGGGCACCAGCGCGGACCTGAGGGCCACAACGCACGTCAAGTAGGGGTTAGTACCGCGCACGGACCCCCGACAGGTCACGATGGCCAGCCAAGCAAAAGGGTCAGCATCCAAACTCATGCCCATCTTCAGTGACTTGAACAGGCAAGCAACCACATTAGTGATTGATGCCTTGCATGTGTGTTCCTGCCAAGCTTATGCATAGCAGGTGCGCTCCTGGGGCTGTAGCTTGGTGTTCCCTTCGTTCCCGCTGTCTCACCTCCTGTGCTCCTGCCATGCCCCATTCCTGCTCTCACCCTCTTGCCCCTGCCCCACGCCTCCACAGCCCGCTGCAGGCAGTAGTGTCCCAGGAAGCCAGCGTTCACCACGCCTGGATGGGGGGAGCGCACGTGGCCGGACGGCGGGTTTGGAAGGGGGTGGGAGGGACAGGGGACATAGGGCGGAATAGGGAGGGGCGGCGGCAGCGGATAGTGCAGCGGGCTTCTCGGGCTAAGACGGAGTCACGTGCGACTGGTCATGACGCCAGATCGAAGCGACAGCCAGCAGTACAGCATGCATCCTGCCGGGGCTGCGGAGCAACAACGTCGTACGACGCCACCCGTACCCCTGGACCCACCGTTGCTCCGCAGCCCGCACGACGCGGCAACCGCCACAACCGCTGTCAGTACGGCGTCCCTGCAGTACAGGCAGTACATCGCCGCCAGGGTGGCGAGGGCGAACAGCGCCTCGCTGTACGGCGCCACGTGGAAGGGCGCGGCGGGCGTGGCGGCGAAGAAGAGGCAGGCGGCGGCGGACAGGCGGCGGTCGCGCGTTAGGCGCACGCCCAGCCTACAAGTTGGCGGCGGGCGAAACACCACAGCAACATAATAGTAGGACGTCCGGGTCGCAGTCAGACCGCTGGCAAGGATGACACATTCAGCGCCTAGTACATGTGCGCATCAGGTGCACGCCCGCCATTGGTGGAAAGGAGGAGGCGGGACACTATGGGGTGCAGGCTGAGAAGTGAGGGCAGGGATGCCCTCAAGTTCACAGCAGCAACCGTGAAATCGCAACACCGTCCGTGGATACCGACTGCAGTACGGCACTGGCAGCATACGGCTCTTGGGTGGACGCTCCAGACCCAGAACATGTGGTTGGTAAGCTGAAGAACCTGACGCCGCCCTTGGGGACGACCAACTTGGCGGCCAGATCATGTATGTATGGATTCACAGTTTGCATGCGGCCAGATCATGTTCTCAGCCCTGTCTGGGTAGACCCGGTACATGCTGTTGTTCCACGGTCCGCACGGTGCCGCACCTGTACAGCAGCACGGTGCTGACGGTTGCTGCCAGGAGGTTGGCGGCCATGGCGGTGGGCACCAACAGCAGGGGCGCCGCGCGGGACAGGGCTGCGGGGGGTGCAGGGGGTGGCGTGCAGGGAGGGGCAGCGGCGGCATGTCCAGCTGAGCTTGCGCTGTACCTGTTGCTTACATAGGCAAGGACTAGCGTGGGGAAGTGCATCCGGTGTCGATTTAATGACTACAAGATCCAAAAGCGGGACTGTACGTGGTGCACCTGGGTACGGGGCTGCAGACAGAGTTGGCACTATCCACGCCCAGTCGCTCATCACGCATCCCACACCCATAGAAGCACTTGGGGCGTGCCAGGCGCCTGTCCCCAGCACACGCACCTGACCCAGTACAAAGCAACTTGACAAGCTCACCTGGCAGCAGGGGGAAGAAGGCATAGTATTGCTCATAGACGTAGCCCCGGACGGCGATGTCTGAGAAGAAAACGGCATCCCACACGGCCCAGCCGCGGAGCAGCCCGCTGCCGGTGCTGCCGGTAGCGGCGGACTGGTCCCGTTCCGCGGGCGTAATGCTCTTTGATGTGTCATAGTCTATCAGGAATGCATCCAGGAAGGTTGCCGCGGCCAGCAGCGAGGCTCGGGCGAGGAGAGTCAAAAGTACAAGACGCAGCTCCTCTGCTGCTAGACCTAACGCAGCCATGCGCTGGCGAGCTTGTATGATATATATGTGGTTATTTACATGGCCGCTGGGTGCTTTGTGCAATCGTTCTGTCAGCTCGCGAAACCTCAACAAACCTCACCCAAACAGCGCGCGCCAAAGCGGCATGGCGCAGGGGCATTCGGTTTGACAACCTTAGTAGCATACCCTGCGGTATTGTGTCGCGGCAGGAGTGCACGTGAATGCGGAATGCGCCGGTTTCGGAGGTGGCTCTTCAAGTGCCCCTTACACTGCACATGTCTGGGCCAGCAGGCGCACCTTACAGTGTACGTGCCGACAACGGGTCATACCGTCTGTCCAGGGGACCTGCTCTGCTTTTATCTACGGACAGGTCTGTTGTCTGACGCTCCAGGACGCTCTGACCTGAGCCTCGGCGCGTCACCTACCGGTAATCCAGCTGCTGCATCTCCACCTGCAAAGCACTAGCTGGCAATCAGCCTACTAGGTGAGTCCAGGCGCATCCGACACGCGACAGCCGTCCTTGTCCCTGCCTGCACAGACCCGCAACCGGTCGCACCTTGGGATCCTAGATGCCACTACCGTTCCGGACCTCCCTCAACACGCTATTCCGCCGCACGTCCCTGGTCCTTTACCCTTCTGTACACCGGGCCAGCAACCCAACATCATGCAAGTCCCTCAGCGCTGCTGCGTTGGACCTGGTTGGACCTGGTTGGATTGCGGCCTGCTGCCATGCATCAGTGGCATGCCCACGCGCATGCCCATGCCCATATGCCATGTCCATGCGATAAATACCATCTGTGGGGCAAACGACATCATCCACTACAGGTTCCCATGGCCGGCACACGTGATTAGGTTAACAGGTTACAACAGCATACCGCATACCGCATAACCCCCGCCACCTGCGCCGAGCTCAACCAGATTAAGCACTGTAGACCAGGTGAACTCTGTGATTCTCTCATTCCTTCACTGCTACTCGTTACGCCAGGCTGCCCTGAAACTACTCGCCGATGGTTGAGCCGGCGTTGTCGCCACTGGCAACGACGCTGCATTTTGAAGCATTTATAGCTGGTTGCGTGACAAGAAGCAACAAGGGAGCGCTGGAAACGGTGGTTTTTGAAGGCAACAACCTTGTCCCCTTGCGGGGCTCCGACAGGCGCGAGGGCCTTGCGCTTGGACAGCACCGATCGCTGCGATGGTTACCCGGCAGGGACCTAGAAGGGCTACCTTTGGTACGGCTGTACGAGCCAGTATGGGATCCGTTCAGCGGTAGCGCTTACGGATCAATGCTCCGCGGCCATGCCATCGTCCGGGTTCTGCACGACGCCAGCGCAGTAGTAGTAGCAGGGAGCGTCGAAGCTGGCTGCCGGGGGGGACCAGGGGCCTCGGCGCGCTTCACACACCCCTGGAGCCTGGCCACGGACGGGCAAGGGGCCATGTACTGCCTGGACGACGGCAGGGTATGGAAGCTGACGCTGCCAGCGGCTTGGAAAAAACCAGATCACGACAACTCCGAGTCGGGGCCTGTTGCAGCGGCTGTCGCGGCAGCAGCTCCCGCGCCAGGAGAGCGACGAGGACACGCGGCGCAGGCGGGCGGTGGTGGTGGCGGAGGCGTCCAGGGGCAGGGGCCGCAGGAGCAGGAGCAAGGTCAGCACCATGAACAAGTGCAGGTCAGCATCCTACCATGCGGGCAGCCCAATGCACGGACATATTACTACATGGCGTACGACCCGCTCTGCCAGGCGTTGGTCCTGGCCGGCCATCAGACTGTGTACCACCGAGCGCTCACGGAGGGCGCTGCTGAGGAGCTCGTGCTGCTGGCGGGGTGTGAGGGGGTGGGCGGCGGCGGGGACGGCGTTGGGGCTGAAGCTCGCTTCCGCTCCATCGAAGGGCTTGTGGTGGATGGCGCTGGGGCTGCTCTCGTGCTGGACTGCAACGACAATGAGGAGACGACAACTGTGAGGCGGGTGGGGCCAGACGGCAAGGTGACAACGATTGCCAGGGACCTTCCGGGCCTGTGGCATGCGCCGGCCATCCTACCCAACGGCTACCTGGCCCTTTGCGACAACCGGCCGACCTTTGAGGGCAGACCGCCCTCGCAGCTGCTGGTGCTGGACCTGGGCCTCACACCCAACGCCTGCCATGCAGCCGCTCCCCCACCGCCTCCCGCCGGCCCCAAGCCCCACACCCTGCCCGCAGACCTGTCGGCCCTGCTGGCCAGCGCCAGCCAACCAGGGGACGGCTCAGCGGATGTGGTGGTGAGGGTGGGCGACAGGGGGTTTCATGCGCACAGGGCGGTGCTGAGGGCAAGGAGCGCCTACTTTCGGCAGCGGCTGGACCCCGGAGCTGGCTTCGAGGATGCTGAGCAGCAGCAGCAGCAGCAGCAGCAGCCGCAGCAGCAGCAGTACCTGAGCCTGCCGGACGCCAGCCCGGATGCCTTTGAGCTGGTGCTGCGCTACATGTACACGGACAGCGTTGGGGACATTCCGGGGGCGCTGCTGCAGCCGGCCGCGGAGCTGGCGGACCGGCTGCTGCTGCCGGGGCTGTGCGAGGAGGTGGGGCGGCAGATGATGGCGGCCGTGTGCGCTGAGAGCGTGGTGGGGCTGCTGCTGTGGGCGGAGCAGCGCAGCGCGAGCTTTGGCGAGCTGCTGCTGGGTCTCAAGGTGTGGTTCGGGGAGCACAGGGAGGTGGTGGTGGCGCTGCCGGTGCACACAAAGCGGCTGTGGGTGGAGGCGCCGGACCTGGCGTACGAGCTGTTCTTTGACGCCGCTGGTGGCGGCACGGCAAAGCGGCAGCGCGTGCAGTGAGCAGTATGGCGAGATTGACGCGCCGCCACTACAGTGGGTTATGATCGGAGAGAAATACAGGTGGGCGGGGCCCCTGTCGCGGGGAAGGAAAGGGGCGTGTGGGAGGAGCACGTGCGCGTGTGAACTGCCGGGAGGTTTGTCAGGGAAGGGGCAGGGCGAAATTGGTGTTCACGTGCACGTACGTCGCGTTGCAGAGGCGGAGAGGCAGCGTGCTGCAGAACGTTGCAGTACGGTACACGAGTGAGCGTCAGGGGTTGTTGGACTACTGGACATGTTGCCTGTTGTGTCGGTGTTGCGGCGCTCGCTACTGGCAGACGGGGTACGAATAAGGCACCTTTCCTGTAGTGCAACGTGGCATCTTTGTTTGGGTAGGTGCTTCCTCGGAGGTGCGTGGTGCGCAGTAGCGTTGTAGCATTGTAGCGTTGCACAGTATCGATGGTAGGTGCAGGCACTTGTCTTTTGCGCTCTGTATTTAATGTCATACACTTCTTGGGGCACCATAACAATGGTACCCAAACGGCACAACCGTGCATGCATGCCAACTGTGTACAGTAGTCCTGTTTGGTGCTATGGCATGATAATGACGGCTGGCCCTAATGCCATATGTTTTTGCAATAATGAGTACGGGCAGGTGCTGTTGGCATGGAACATGGTCCTTTGCCCATGCTTTGCCCGTGTGCCATTTGCTTGTGGCGAACTCTTTGTGTCGCCAATCATGGTAGTTGATGCTGCATGCGTGGACTGAAGGTTGCGCTGTGGACCGCTGGGTGTGAGCAGGTGTGAGGTGCGTGGGTAAGGGCTTTGGGGTGACGAGGGTGCTGCCGCCATCCGTTGCTAAACCCTGAGGACACAGCTGGTGACAGTGCAACGGTCTACTTATATCTGCATTTGCCGCTTCCAGGATTGCTGCTCATATAGTGCATCTTGCTGTGTTGCTGTGCTAAGCAAGAGGGCCCCTGGTGCTAGCCCACTTGCTGTGTCGCACGCAGTGTCACGTGCGCAAGGGCCAGTGTGGAAGCAGGAGGCGTGCGTGTCGGATTGGAGTAAGTACCGTACTGTTGAGTCCGTCAGGGACATGGCACAGTGGACTATTTGCGCTGTAAGGAGACACGCGAGATACTGGTGTGCCTTCCATATTGAACAGCTGCTTTGCAGCATATCGTACAGACGAGTACGTGCATGACGTCCAAGGCACAAGTCCGTAACTTCACTGTACCGTACCAGTATCGTACGAGGCCAGCTTTCCCCATTACCATCCTAACCTGAACCCACTCCGGCAGCAGCAGCTGCTTAGTCCCTCAGTGCGTAGGCTGGCACCAGGGGAGGGTCCCAGAATGGACATACTCTTGGTGGTAAACAAAGGGTCAGGAAGCAGTTCCCATGCGCCAGACCTTCTGACAAGGGAGGGCCTTGCGAGTGCCGTACTCGATGGGTGTTGCTCCCAGGGTGGCTCCATTGCAAGGCAACCAGCTGAGGAGCAGCAATACAAGTTGACGTGCTCTACACGAGACTTACTGCGCGCCATGGCTACGCAAATGCTGAAGTGCAATGCCTCTAGTCGCTTCTGCGCGACACCGAAAAGTGGTCCACCGCGCATTTCGCGGCACCAATGTCGGGCAGCACTCAATGATGACAAAGCAATTGATCGTGGTCTGCTAGACAGGACAGATGTTGGAAGGCGCAACCTGCTGCTCTCAGGTTCCGCTCTGGTCGCTGGTCTTGCGGTTGCACCGCGTCCGGTGATCGCTGGCGAGAGCAAAGCAAAAGAAGAAAGTGGTAAGGAAGACATTCGTAATTCCGATACAGCCCGCAGGCCACAACAGCTGGCACGTGTGGTGTCGGGTGCGTCGGTTACCAAATTGTGGCAAAGCCCATTCATGGCCCAGAAGCGGGCCGTAGGTGTCCCTACATCCACTGTTGGCACTCCGCAACTGCAAGGCCAACTCCATAATCTCAACTTGCAACCAACGATTAGGGTTACGCGGCTACTGGACACTAGTGTCATGAGCGCCCTATCTAGCCGTGTTGACGTGTTGACCAAGTCCGTACAGCACAATGTCTCACTGAGCGAACCCCACCATCAAGCAGTGCAAAGCAACCCCACCCAACCGACCCTGCACTTTGCTGGCCCCCTCCCCTCACCTACTAGTACTTTGTTCCCCCCACCTCCCCAACGCAGTCATCAACGACCCCGCGGCTCTGCGCTCGCAGCTGCAGGCGCAGTACACGCAGTGGGCGCAGGGGCAGCGGGGCTTTGAGGCGTGGCTGGCGGGGACGCAGGTGTGTATGAGGGGGGTGGGGAGGTGAAGTATTAGTACACGCGAGGAAGCAGAAGTGGTTTGGGGGGCGGGGCCTGGGAGGGGTCTCAGATGGGGGTTAGGAGGGCCCCCGGGTGGGGGCCTGGGAGGGGCAGCGGGGCTTCAAGGTGTGGCTGGCGGGGCCGCAGGTGGGGCGCTGGGATGGGGCCTGGGGCAGCACGGAGACCGCATGGGAGCGTGGAAGTGGGGGGCTGGGAGGGGCTGCATGTGGTGGCCACAGCTTGAGGGGCCGCAGGTGGGGAGCTGGGAGCGATGGGGACTGCACACTGCAGGCGGGGGTTATGGGACAATGGGAGCCGCGGGCATGGGGATAGGGCAGCACGGGGGCAGCAGGGTGGGTGGGTGGGTGGGTGCCAGTCAGCCAGCGTGGACGCCGGCTGGTGGGGCTGCGGGCGGGGGACATGGCGGCTGCGGCTGTGTCCCATACAGTACTGCACGGCTATGAGGGCGTCAAACTTGCTGCTACCCGCAAACTTGTTGTGCTGGTATGCCAAGCGGCTGCGTGCACCTGCCAGGACGACGTGGTGTTTGCCACGTGCCCGCAGCTCTCGGAGACCGCCAAGTGGTCCTCCAACTACACCGGCGTGTCCACCAAGTTCAAGGGCAGGGCGGGGGCGCGGCAGTACTGGGCGCAGCTGGCGGCAGACCTGGACATCAAGACGTACCAGGTGGGGCGGCACTCCGGAATGGCACCCCTTTGTCGATGTGTACGACGTTTTACGGTCATGGCCAAGGGGAACGGCAGACATGACATCAAGACGTACCAGGTGGGGCGGCGCCAGAGCGAACACTCGACTCTTACGGTATTGGCCAGGTTGAGCCGCACAAAACTGGCCTTTCCTGGGCGCACGCATGCCCTCACGTCTGCCCTCACGCCTGCCCACGTCCCCACCTCTTCCCCTCCCAGCCGCTGGCCATCTTTGTGGACAACGACGGCGACGAGGCCACCGTGGTGGTGGAGGTGGCGGGCGCCAGCCGCCGCAACGGGCAGCCCTTCAAGACCGTGTTCCTGCACAGCTACGCAGTGGCGCCGCAGGTGCGTGCGACGGGTTGAATATAAGCAGAAAAGTAGATACAAAACCTTCCTAGCTGCGCAGCTAAGCAGTGGGCGGGGTAGCAGGTGCGAGCGCCCAGAGAGCGGGAGAAAATATGCGGGTATGCCACTTGTTATCAGTGCAAATACGGTACGGTTGAGGAGGGCTGCGTGCATGCGTGTAGCGCAGTGGGGCCGCAGGTGCGTGCGCCAAAGCATGTAAGCCGGGATACGGTGTACACAAGCGCCAGAGTGGCACCGCGCTGCGTACCACGGCGTCACGTTGCGTACCAGGTACATTGACGCTTGGCTAGCTGAAGGGCCGCAGACACGCACGGTTGACTACGGTACTGATTCCGCCCCATTGCCGTACAACGCCGTACACCGAATGACGTACACCAGGGCCTGATCATCAAGTTCAAGGAGCAGGCCGACACCGCCCTCATGGCCGCCCTGGTGCCGCCCACCGAGGGGCCGGCAGCGGCAGCAGGCGCGGGGGCGGAGGGCGGCGCGGTGCCGCCCGGCAGCGCGGCGCTCAAGGCGTAGGTCCATAGTGGAGGGGGTGAAGGGGCGCGTGCTGCTCCATAGAATTGGGGAGACAGCGCAATTGTACAGTGGAAAACGTGCTTCGGTGGCTTGCCCTGCAAGCAGCAGTTGATTCCTTGCCGTTACCGGTATGTCATGGCCCATGCAGCCGGGCATGGGCGAGGCGGCAGGGTACGGGGCTGGAGTACGGGAGCAGCATGCGTGTCGCATGGTCGGTTGCATGGTTTGTGATGCGGGGGCGGCGGCGCTAGGCACGGCGGAGGGAGGCACGGTGGCGCCCGGCAGCGCGGCGCTCAAGGCGTGATGAGGGGGCGCGCATGTTCCTCAAATTGGTGCATATGCGTGTAGCGGACTGCCAGTGGCATCGATGGGCATTTGCGGACAGCGCCTGCTTGCAGCAATTGGCCCCTTTTCAAGACGTCGGGTCCACAGAGTTGGGCATCGGCGGGCAGCTGCTGAGGACACGGGTGGAAGTGTGTGTTGCACGGCGGGGTTGATGCGTGCTAACGCTGTAGCGACCGGAATGGTTGATTCAGTTGCATATGAGCTCACTCGTGTCGTGAGCGGTGGGGGCATCGTATAGACGAGGGGTCCGGGGCGGTGCCAGTGCTACGTGTCAGGATCTGCAGCTAGGAGACCCTAAGGGATGGCAGTGTGTTGCCTTAACGCAGGGGTACGTGTTTGGGTTCATGGACATGAGGTAGACAAGTAGGCAATTGGCTTGACACAGGGAATCCGTGCGTGATTGCATGTACCTGTAGGCTGTAAGTTTGGTATGCATCGTATCTTCGTATGCTCTAACGGTTTGCAGGTTTACCTGATCTCCTGATGGGCTGTCGTGTTGAACTCGAGGATCCTTGGAATTTGGGTAGCAACTAGCAAGCAACACATGCGCTTGGTGTATTAGCGTGCAGATGGGCAGGGACTGCCGTCACAACGGGGTCCCTCTGGCGGCACTTTGTCGAGGCCGCACTTCAACCGCTGTCGGTCCATCGTGTTAGCGGCCGAATGCAGGGTCCCCCAAAGGCACCAGTTTCGAAATGTCATCCGAAAGCCCCCACGGAAGATGCTGCGTGTTACACCAAAGCTCTGACGCAATGCGTCAGCCAAACAAGCTGAACAGCAGAGGCCCTCGCCCCTCCCCTCCACGCCGCTGCACCAGACTGCACAGAACTGCAGCACGCCCACTTCCTCCTGCATGTTACCAGCATCGTAACAGACGTACTAAATCCTAGATACAGGATACCGGCAACATGTCAATGCCGTAGGCGAAGTGGCGAACCTTATATGCATGCAATGCGCAAGTTCGTACCGTATCCCATCTGACGGACGTAATTTCATGGTTACCGGATTGTACGTTTGTGCCCGTACGGGCAGGATACCAGTACCGCACTGAAGACCAGCATTGGCCTTGCTCTGTCACCAACCCACATCCCTTGCCAGCTGGACCTACAAAGCAGCCAGCACTCGCTTGGACGTTGCTGGACGGGACCAGCACATAACCACGTAACCCGATGCTGCTACCGCCGCTTGCGGCCGCCGCCACCGCCGCCCCCATCCCCTGACCCCGCCCCTCCAGCAGTCCCCACGAGGGAAGCCATCGGGCCACCGCCGCCCACCAAAACAATACCGTGGGCCCCATTACTGCTATCGCCGCCTGCGGCTGCCGGCCCCCGTCTCCCAAGTCTCCCCCGCCCGCGCCCCTTCTCCCGCAGTCCCCAGCGGCGACACCAGGGCAGACAGTGGGTATCGCCGACCCACCGTGGCGTCCGTGTACACCAGCAGAGGTGCAGCGGCAGGAGTCGGCTGCACATGGGGAACGCCACTGCCGCTGCGGCTGCCGCCAGTACTATCGCTGTTAGGCCCCAGTCCCTGTCTCTGGCCTTGGCCCCGCGCCGCCACCACCCTCCCCACCACGTCCAGCTCGCCCTCCACCACACGGCCCTCGTGGTGCAGCTCCTGGCAGCAGGGAGGGCAGGGGGCCGGGGGGTTTACGGTGGACAAAGGGCCCGTTGGAGGGAGGGGGCGGGGCAAGTCATCAAGCATAGAAGCATTGCAGCCAGCCCTGGACGTCGACATGCGCGTACGACACGGTAAGATGAGCTCCTGCTCTTCAAACGGCACATGAACTTTTCAAGATGACGGTAGCTGCCGGAAGGTGGCAAGTCGAGCCCCAGCCTGGTGTTCTCACGGTGCGCTCACCCCTCGCCTTCCCCTCCCAACCTGCAGTCCCGGCCCACCAGCATTGCCACGCAACGCCCTGCTGCACCCACCTGCAGCAGGCCCGCCACGGAGCGCCTGCCCCGCGCATACCTTCCAGTTCCAAACCTCGCTTCCTCTGCCATCCCGCAACCCTCCCTTTACCCTCATGCCCCCAGCCCCCACCCTCCCACCCACCCACCTGCAACAGGCCCGCCACGAAGGGCGACAGGTACTGCAGCGCGTGTGCCGGGGCGGCGGCCGACCCGTGGGTCTGGGTGGCCGCCAGAGCAGGGGAGCCCCCGCCACCGCCGCCGCCGCCGCCGCTGTGCGCCCCCTCCTCCTGATCCCCGTCACCGCTATCGCCGTGGCCGCCCTCCGGTGCCGCTCCTGTGTCTGGGTGCTGCTGGTCAGGGCGCCCGCGGTGTTGCTGCTGTTGGAGCTGCCTGGTGCGCGCGGCCCTGAGCTTGGCCCTGGTGGCGGCCCACGTGAGGTACAGCTGGTCCATGGCGCGGGTCATGCCTGGTGAGGGGTGTGGGGGGTGAGGGGTGTAGTGGGTTAAGGTGGGTGGGATGTGCGCCCACACAGCCAATGGGGGCACGTGAGGTACAGCTGGTCCATGGCGCGGGTCATGCCTGGCGGGCGGAGATAAGGGCGGGTCGGGGTGGTTGGGGTGGTTGGCGGGGGGTGAGCGCATATGTTGGCTATATCCTTGCCCACAGCAGGTGAAGAGGGCATGCAGCTTTCCCTGCTCACAACCACGACCCGCACCGGGTGCTAATGGACTACCCCTACATAGTCGTGGACATCGACTCGTTGAGGGTGCAGCTACCCTAGTGGCAACGCTCCACAAGACCACCCAGCTGGCCGCACCCCAGCCCCAATCTGCCCACCCACCCACGAACAGCAGGCGCTTCTCCTCCGCCCGCTGCAGGGCGCTGTCCCCAGCCATGGCGTGCGGCAGCAGACCGTCCTCGCACCCAACCTGTATATGGGGATTGGCATCAATGGATTGGTCAATCGAGTGATTGGGCGGGTGGGTGGGTCGAGGTTGGCAGGCGGGGCACAGAGGCACAGACGTGGCGACGAGGAGCAGGACTGGGGGCAGGACTCTGGTTGCCGAATGTCTACACGCTGGCCGTGCCCCTACCCCACCTTGCAGCAGCCTGTTCCCACCCATGAGCAGGGGTCCAAAACCTTGCACGCCCTTTGACAATCCTAACGAGGTCCTTAAAAAACAATTACGAATGCAACATGCACAGCATGGTACGCTGCCGCCCCCACCCACCAGCAGCACCACCCTGAACTCCAGGCCCTTGGCGCCGTGCAGCGTCAGCAGCTGCACGCGGCCGCCGGGGGCCCCTGGGGCGGCGGGGGCCGCAGGTGAGGCGGTGGGGGAGGCGGGGGCGAGGGCCTCGGCGGCAGCGCTAGCGGAGGTAGAGGATGAGCTGGATGGGGCAGTGCTGCCGCTGCCGCCTTTGCTCCGCGAGGAGGACTTGGGGTGCGTGGCGCTGCGGGGCTTGGGCGGCGGCCGGCTGCTTGCCGCGGTCATCTCCTGTCGCACGGGGCCGCCGGTTGCACACATGAACGGTACGTCTACCGGTACAGGTAATGACACGTAATGGTGCTCCGAACCATGGTGGAGCGCACCCCGAGGTGCTGCGTCTAAAGCTTGTTACTCGCAGGACGATGCTGCTTTGCCAACGAACCGGGGTGCTGCGTCCACGTATCACCGTGGTTTTCCAGGTTCATCAGTGTTGCATCTTGCAGCAGTGCTCGTACTACCAGCCCATCGCGCCCCACTGCGCTCACCCCAGCCGCCGCCGCCTCAACCATCTCCGCCACATAGCGCCCAACGTCCCGCAGCAGGGTCAGCGGCGAGGGGGCGAGCGACGGCGGCTGTTGGGAGGACCCCCCTGGCTCTGGCTCCCCGTGCCCCTGCCCCTGCCCGTCTGGTGGGCCGCGGCCCGGGCTGGTGTGTATTAACTGGTGCCTGCTCCACCCGAAGTGCTGCACGGCCTCCCGCAGCTGGTCCAGGCGGGCTAGGTCGTCGGCTGGGGTGGGGTGGGGTGGGGGTCGGGGAACAAAGTACTAGTAATGCGAGAAAGAGGTGGTAGGGGGGGGGAGAAGAAAGCAGTAACGCGAATTTGTGGTAATAGTAGGAGTAGTGGGGGGGGGGGGGGGGAAGGAGAGGAGGGACGTGGAGCGGGGCGGGGCGGGCATAAGGGGAGGAAAGCGGCACACGCAGCCCTTAATTCTGGACCCACACCCATCCCGCTGTGGATACCGGCTTGGCCTCCATGCCAATTTAATCCACTTCCGCGGATCCCGCCTCCAGTTTCCATCCCTGCATCATCACTGGCATCCCTACCGCGCTCCCCAGCTCCCCGATCCCCCTCTCCCCTCCCTGCAGCCTCTCCCCTCCCTCTTTTGCCCATCCCCGCCCCGCTCACCCACGTCCCGCTGCTCCCCCTCCTCGCCCTCCAGCCAGTGCCCGTAGCCAGTGCCGCGAACCACCGCATCGACCAGGTCCTGGGGCGGGGGCGGGAGCAGCAGCAGCAGGGTACCATCAGGTCGAAGCCGTGCAACACAACATGTGCCAGTGCGGCGAACCACCGCGTCAACCAGGTCCTGGGGGCTCGGTCGCAAACGGAGAGCACAGAGGCAGGAGGCTCCAGCTTCTTGTATTGACTTGAAAGGCATCAATGCCAGCACGTACCCGATCACCACAGCTTTTCCCTACTGGCGCACCGGCCACTGCCCGCTTGAGCTGTCAATCTCGTTTTCCGCATGCTTTCCTCGTCCCCCGCCCCTCTGCCCCCTCACCTCTGCGCTGTACCCGCAGCAGGCTGCCACGTTGAGGGCCACCACCAGGTCGCGCAGGAAGCTGGGGGCACGAGAGGGTGAGAGGGGGGAGGGGGGAACAAAGCTGGAGGTTGCGATACGTTAGGCGCAGCGTATGTCGACGACCCCTCCACGGCGCCTGCCCGTACACACGGTGTCGAAGCACGTGCAGGCCAACCACGTTACCGGCCCTTCCACACTTCCACATCACCGACGTTGTGTCCTGCCTTCCCAAAGACCGCTACCTAGTAACCGTTACCCTCACCCCCTACTTGTCAGCTAGCCCACTCCGCCGTACTCTGCCATGCCGCACCATGCTGCGCCCGAGTTCTCCCCTTGTTCACTCTTTCCGCTGGCCCACTCACACTTTTCGGTCGTACTCCGCCGTGTCGTACCCCGCTGCGCCCCAGTACTCAGGCTGTGCCCCAGTAAGCACCTTGCCCAGTTCCCCACTCACACTACTCCGTCGTACTCCGCTGTGTCGGGCGCCAGCTGCAGCGCCTCCATGAGCGCGGGCGGCGGCGGGGGAGCCAGCGGGGCGGGGAACGCCTCGTTGTCCACCACCAGCTGCGGGTTGGTGTTTTTCCGAGGAGGAGGGGTATCGTGAGAAGGGAGCCCTGGAGACACAAAGGTTAGCGGTCGTGGATAAGCAGCTGCGATCAAGAATAGGCGGAGGGATGCGGTCGCGAGAGCGCTATGGGTACCGTACATCTCAAGGTCACCTGTGGACAGGTTGACGGCATGGGAAAGCGCTCACCATCCACCAATACACGCGGCAGAAACCACGACCGGACCTGACTGCTGTACGTTGTGCACCAAAAAATGTGCTCTGCGGCATATGCAATGCACACCACAGTGCACACCGCCCAGTGCTCACCATCCACGGTGGGTCGCCCGCAATGAGCCGCGGCATGGGCAGCGGCCGCCGGATGGCGCTGGAGGGCAGCGGACACCACTCGCCGCCGCCGCCCTCCCCGCCCGCCGCCGCCACCCCCTCCGCCACGCCCTCCCACCGCCACCCCTCCACAGCCCCCGCCGCCACCCCTGATACCCCCGCCCCCGCCCCGCGCCCCCGCTGCTGCGCCTGCGGTGGGGCGTGTACGGGCTGGTGCTCCGGCGGCGGCGGCACCAGCAGCGACATTGCATCCGCAACCGCCGCTGCCAGGTCAGGTGGCGGCGCCGCCGGGTCCACAACCGTCCAGCCGCCGCCGCCACCGCCGTTCACGTCGCCACCACCCGGTCCTCCTTCCACAGGGTACCGCAGCAGCACCCGTCCGCAGCATGCGTCCGCGTTTCGCCCCCTGTCCTCTCCTTGTTGCCCCTCCCCGCCCACATCCATTACCACCATGTCGCCAAACAGCAGCTGCCCTGCGGTCTGCCCTGGGCCTTTAGCGCCGCCGTACTGCCGGTGGGTGGGGCTGTCGTACCGCCGCAGCGCGTCCAGCACGCGACTCGCTGCAGACAACGCACAACAGCGACACATGCAACTGCTTGTGTAGGAGTGATAGCTGCCTGGGTTCTTGCGTCCTGTCGCGGTCACGTTGCACAGTGCAGACCATACCGCCCCTGCTGTGTGCTCCATGGCCGACAGCTGCAGTGCTTCAGTTACTGACGGTCCCTGTGGCGGCTATACATGCATCACCCGATCTCCAACCGTCCTATTTGCCCATCCGCCCAACTACCCAACCTCACTGGGCGTGATGCTCCTTTGCAGCCGCGTGTGTTTCCCCTTCGTGTCAGCCCCTGTGGCGGGCTAACGCAAACCCAAACCGGTCCTAAGTGCCCAACCTCCAACCACCCTGGCTCACTGGGCGCGATGCTCCTCTGCGGCCGCGTGAGCGCCCCCGCCAGCTGCGCCCCGCTGGCCGCCAGCGGCTGTGCTGCAAGGCGCAGGAAGGCGGACACGTCGCCAACCTGGCGGGAGGGAGGCACACGGCGAGCGGCAGGGGGCGGGGGCAGAGCAGTTTCACGAAAATGTTGCGATGAAGGTTTGGCGGGGTTGCTTTGGTTCAGCCTCGCCAGGCGCCACACACCACCACACCACGCAGACCCGGGTCAGATTAGGTGCGGGCTAATGGGATTACTAAATGGCACTGGCACCGTGCTACGCTTTAACGACTGCAAAGGAGAGGCGTTCGACTGTACAGCATGCTACATGCAATCTGAAGCCGAACGGCGCACGCCTCCCGGTGCTTCCACCCCACCTCTGTGTGCCCCCAGAAGGGCGTGCTCTTGGGTAGGGCGTACGGCAGCCCCGCCGCCTGCAGCGCTTCCTCCAGCACACGGGACTGCGGGGGGGGGGGGGGGGGGGGCGAGGGCTTTTGACATGCGGCATGTTTTTTAAAAACCGAGCTGCTCCGCCCCCCCGCCCCCCCCCCCCCCGCCCTTCGCCGGCCCCTACCACCGC
>VFQN01002843.1_pt1 | contig 25882 bp, 32 predicted proteins | sample 3512371 | NCBI WGS metagenome assembly VFQN01 (sample SAMN10412370, study PRJNA504923) | tailings metagenome | isolation source: Replicate 2 from Balatoc abandoned mine | place: Philippines: Itogon, Benguet | collected 2017-08-28 | reverse complement strand
CCAGCCCCAGCCCCAGCCCCAGCCCCAGCCCCAGCCCCAGCCCCAGCCCCAGCCCTTGGGTTAGAGGAGTGGGCCCCTGACGCGCCCGACCCGGTCCCAGCCCTCGGTGGCTACGGGCTGTTGGAGGCTGAGGCTCCCTGGTTTCTGCAGGGCATCGGCGAGGGCGAGGGCTGGGGTGCTGTAGCCGATTTGGCCGGAGGTGCCAATGAGGGCGGGGGCGAGGAGTGCAGCGCGGGCGCCGGTAGCGGCCCAGGCGGCGGTGGGGGCGAGGGGCGGCCGGACGAGGGGGGTGAGGGTTGGCAGGACGGGGAGGAGGGAGACGGTGGCGGGGAGCAGGGGCCGGGGGAGGCGGTGGGGCCACCAGCCGGGGCAGCTGCAGGGCCCGACTGGCAGACCATCTGCATCGAAATCCTCACCTCCACTGCGCGGAGCTTCGAGGAGCTACGCCAGCTGACCGAGAGGGCAGCGCAGGCTGCCAGTCAGGACCCGCTCGCAGCCGAGACGTTCCTGCCGACGGAGTTTAACATCGCCTCAAGGTCCACGAATTCCCCGACCCAACTGAAGGTGTGTTTCTGGGCACATGCCGCACGGTGCTGCCTTGCATGGCTCGGGCTTGCCTTGCCCTGTTCCGCAGCTGCCGCACTACGCAAAGCTCGCATCGTGAGCGGGCTGCCTGCTTGTAGCGATGCGTTTGCGGGAATCGGGATGCATGAAACCATGTAGTCCGGAAAGATCCGTAGTTACACAGTAAGCAGGAAAGCAGCCTGTGTGTAGGGGTGATACGTGCCGGTCCATGCCCAGTCCAGCTTCCAAGCCAGTTGTGTGGGCAGCAGTCGCTCACGCCGTGCTTGCCTGTTCAATACCGTTGTGTGGCTGTGCAGGAAATGCTCATAAAAGTACTCCGTGACTTTGTGGAGCCCACGTACCTCCAGTGCACCCGCTGCTCGGCGCTCCGCCTGGTGGTGCGGACACCCCCGGCGCCGCCCCCGGACGCCTTCGAGTGCGGGCACCACTGCTGCATGTTTGACGACCGGAAGTGCACGGCGGGGGGCGCGGACGAGCAGGCGGACTGGGCCGTCCTGTTCCCCGACCGGCTCCTGCAGGCGATCCGGCGGACAGACCAGTGGGCTATGCAGCGGCAGGAGGAGAGCAGGCAGCAGGTGGCTGCTAGCGGGTCCGGCGCTGCTGCCGCCGGCGAGGGTGCCGCCGCTGGCCCTGCCCAAGCCCCAGTCATTGCGTTAGTGGATGCGGCTGTGCAGCAGGCGGCTGCAGTTGGGCCCGGCGCCGCTGCCGCCGGCGAGGCCGCGGCCCCGGCCCCAGCTTCAGCCCCAGCTCCCGGGTCGGAGCAGGGGCGATCCGATGCGCATGGCTCGGTCTCCGGCATGGGGTTGGGCGGGGAGGTCAGCGAGCAGCCCCGGAGCCTGGGGGTTGAGGCAGGTGGCCGTGCGGATGCGGGGCTGGCGGCAGCTGCGGAGCCTGGCGTGGCCCGTGCATGGCAGCGCAGCGCAGGCTCGAGCCCGGGCTTGGGGGTGGCGGCCGGGCCACCAGCACCCGCTGAGTCCCGGGACCGCTCAGACGGCGAGGAGGGCGCGAGGGGCGCGGGAGGGAGCGCAGCTGTGGGGGCTGCTGAGGTGGTGCGCAGGCAGCTGCAGCTGGCACGCGAGGTGGTGCACCCCCGGGTGCAGCCTCGGCCTGTAGGAGCGGCTGCTGGAGGGGAGCCCGCAGACGGCGGTGGGGTCGTGTCGCTGCCTGGGGGTCAGACAGCCGTGGTCCTGGGTCAGGTGGAGCTAGGCGGCCCGGGGCTGGAGGCAGGGGCGGAACCGGGGGCGGAGGCCGGTGACGAGGTGGAAGGCTGGCGGTGCTGGGAGGAGGACGAGGAGGAAGAGGAGGAGGAGGAGGACGGGGGTTCGGAGGGTTGTGAGGAGCTGCTGGGGCTGGGGCTGGGCGCGGGGGAGCCTCCGGACCTGCTCGAGGTGATTGAGGGGCTGGCTGCCTTTGGCATGGGCGGGGGCGGGCCGCCGGGGCTGCTGGAAGCTGCGCTCGAGGGGCTGGCTGCCCTGGGCTTGGATATGGGTGGCGACGGCGGCGGCGGCGACAGCGATCCTGGCAGCAGTGGCAGCGGCAGCGACGATGACGGGGGCAGCGACGGGGGCAGCAGTGACGACGGGGCAGCGGGCGACGAGAGCGATGGCGGGAGCGACGCCGATGGCGACGGCCGGGAGGGCGGCGACGGGGGTGACGGCGAGCGGGACGTGCAGGACAGCGACGCTGCCGCCGCCACCGCCGCAGCCGCAGAGGCCGGCGGCGAGGCGGCGGCTGAGCCGCCCCTCAGCCCTCCTCCCCGCAGTGTGCAGCCGAGGCTTGGTTCGGGCCTGGTGCCTGCCGCGACCCTGCTGACGCCGCCCCTGGTGGCCCCCGCCGTGTGGCCTGGGTTCCGCAACCCGTACGACCCCGAAGACGATGACCTGCCCCTTGAGGAGTGGGAGCTGCAGCCCGAGTTCGATACCCTGGACCTGCAGGAGGAGGGGCAGGAGGGTGAGCAGGCGCAGGAGCACGAGGAGGAGGACGGGCAGCTAGCTGGTGCTGTTGTGGACGTGCAGCCTGCTGCCCCCGCCGCGCCCCTTGCCATCGACCCTGTCCCGGGGGATCAGGGCGCAGGCACCGGGCTTGAACCTGGGCCAGGAGCAGGGGAGCCCGCACCGGCAGCAGCAGACGGCGCGAAGGTAGCTGCTCCCGACGACGCCGGGCCAGTGGATGCAGGTCCCGTGGACGCCATGCAGGTGGACGCAGCGCCGGCGAACGCCTTTCCATGGCGCGCAGGCGCCACCAGTGTCTTACCCTGGCTGGCGGCTCCCGGCCTGGACATGGAGCCTGAGATGGCTCCATGGGCAGAGATGGTGCTAGGGCCCCCACGTGTGCCTCCGTGGCTTAACATTGCGCGCCCGGCTGCCAGCGCACCACCCAGCGCGGCTGCCGTGCCTGGCGCAGCTGGCGCCCCTGCCCCTGGCCCTGCCGCTGCCGCGCCTGACACGGACCCTGCCCCAGCCGTGAGTGCCGCTGCCGCCGCCACCGTCGCGGACACGCCGCCCGCCCCTGCTGCAGCCCCCGCCGCCCCCGCCCCGGTTGCCCCCACCGCCCCTGCCCCGGCCGCTGCCGCCCCCGACATAGCCTCGGAGGGCGTGGATGCTGCGGCTGAGATCACAGCAGCGGATGAGGAACCAGCGGGTGCTGCTGCCCTCGAGGGTGAGGCGGGGGCCACTGCACCAGGCAACGCCTGGCAAGCCCGTACGGGTTATAAGGTCGTCCGCACGTTGGATGGGCGGGTCCTGCTGTTGGACCAGGGAGAGGAGAGCGACGTCATGGGCTCAGAGGCACTGCCCGCAGCAGGCCCGCAGGCGGTGGCAGGGCCGGAGGCTGCAGCCGTGCAGGAGCAGGCGCTACCGGAGGCGTGCAGGAGCGGCGCAAGCGGAAGCGGGAGCGGAGGCAGCGGCAGCGGCAGCGCCGCCAGTGACGTCGGAAGCGGGAGTGTGGGCGGGGGCGCCAGCGGGAGCACCAGCGGCAGCGGCGGTAGCGACACAATGGCCTGGGGCTCGCCAAGTGTGTCCAGCGGCCGCGGTGGCGGTGGCGGCGGCTTCCGTGGCCGTGCCAGCCGCGGTAGCTGGGGCTCGCCGCCGCTGCCGGACGGCGGCCGTCACGCCGGCAGCGGCCATGGAGGGGCCTCAGCAGCAGGTCGCGGCAGCGGGCCTGAGGCCAGCAACAGCCCCGGCTCCCCAGAGTCCTACACTACCACGTCCAGGCCCGGCGGAGCAGCAGCCGATGCCGATGCCGCCGTCGCGGAGGCTTCCGCTGCCACCGCCACCGCCACTGCTGCAGCCCCTGCTGGAGCTACCGCCCCCCTCCTATCCACTGCCGCCGTCACCACCGGTGCTGCCCCCATGCCCGTCGATACCACCCCCGATCCTGCTTGCGTCACCGTTGTTTCCGCCTCCACCGCCATCGTGTCCCCCGTCGACCCCGCCGACGCTGCTGCCGCCTCCAACGCCGACGCCACCGCCGCAGCAGCCGCAAACGCCACAGCCGTGCTTGGCACTGTGCCGCTGGCCGTCCCCGGCCTTCAGGGCGAGACCGTCCTGCGACAGGTGCTGCTACAGCCCATCGCCCTCACCCCCGAGGACCTAGGCATCGACCTCAGTAGCCTACCCAAAGTGGAGACCGGTCCGACCGTTGCCCTGTCGGATATCCTCGGACCGGAGGGCCCCTTGGCAGAAGACGGAGAAGGGCAGGAAGAGGAGGAGGAAGAGGAGGGCGCGGGCGTTCAGATTCCGCCGGGATGGGTGCCTGGCGGCGCCCGGCGGGTATGGTCGCGTTTGGCGGGTATCGCAGAGGAGCTGTCGGACTCGGAAGAGGAGGAGGAGGAAGAGGACGCAGACGAGGGCCAGCGCGTAGAGGATGAGGAGGGGCAGTGGGAGGAGGCGGGCGAGGGTGAGGAGCAGGAGGCGGGGGAGGAGGGCGAGATGTGGCCTGTGTGGCAGGAGAGCGAGGAGGTTTCGGAGCCATGGAGCGAGGGGTACGACGGCGAGGACGAGTACAGCAGCGGGGAGGTGGAGGTGTACGGCGAGGGGGATCCGTACGACAACGGCGAGGAGGAGTACGGGAGATGGGCGAGGGGGCAGGGGGAGAGCAGCGAGGGCGTTGGGGAGGAGGAGCAGCAGGAGGAGGACCAGCCTGAGTGGCAGGCTGAGGGGTACGCCAGGGCGAGGGCTGACAGCTGGGAGCATGACGCCGAGGGGTCTGAGCCTATGGAGGAGGAGGAGCAGGAAGAGGAGGAGGGGGTTGAAGAGGAGCCTCTCGGAGGGCCGGAGCCAGCGTGTGGAGAGCAGCTGTTGCGAGGGGAGGGGCCCTGGGGCGGGGACGAGGGGGAAGGCGAAGAAGAGGAGGAAGGCGAGGAGGTCAACGGGGTGGTGACAGCGGCGGCGCCCCCGGATGCGCAGGTGGCCGACATGGAGATGGGCGGGGAGGAGTGGGAAGGAGAGGAGGTGGTGGAGGAGGAAGACTATGGTGAGGGTGAGGAGCCGTGGGGTGAGCAGGACGAGGGGGAGCAGGGCGACAGGGAGGAAGAGGAGGAGGAAGAGGAGGAGTGGGAGGAGGAGGAGCAGGGGGACCCGGCGGCGGACCTTGCGGAGCGGCTGCAGCGGGCGTCGCTGCTGAGCGAGGACGAGCGCCTGCAGCGCATTGCGCAGCTGGACGCCATGATTGCCCAGCACCAGCGGGAGGCGGCGGGCAGGGAGCGGCGGCGCCAGGTGCGGCAGCTGCTCCTGCTGCAGCTGCAGCAGCGGCAGCGGCAGCAGGCCCGCTCGGCGGCACTGGCGGCAGCGGTCGTGGCGCGCGAGCATGCTGGCCTTGCGGACAGGGACCAGGAGGAGGAGGCGGCGTACGCAGAGGAGGAGAGGGAGGAGGAGGAGGGGGAGAAGGAGGGCTACCGGTATGCAGAGGAGGTTGAGGAGCAGCAGGAGCAGCAGGAGGAGGAGCAGCAGGAAGAGGAGGAGGATGACATGGAGGAGGAGGGGGGCCCCAGCGCCACCGGCAGCAGTCCGGCTGTGGGCGGCTCGGAAGGCAGCAGCGGCACGGTGATGGGCAGCGGTGGCGGCCCCTGGCCGCGGGCCGCACAGCACAGTGCGCAGCGCTCCGAGTCCTCCGGTCCCTCCTCTGCGCAGAGCGCGCATGTCGGTGGGGCCACCCAGGTCTCCGCCTCTACCAGCCCGCTGGCTGGACCGAATGGGTTTAGCCCGCAAGCGGGCGGGGCCTCATCTGGGCTGCGCACCTGGCCCGGCAATGGGGCCCCGCACGGCTCCCCCTCTCTTCAAGAGCCGCTACCCCGGGCTCCTGCTCTCTCCGCCCACGGCGCCTCTGCGGACAGCGACGCCACCATCGCACCTGCCGCAGCTGCCTCTGTCGGCACTGCGGAAGGTGCGCGGGCCGGCGGGCTGCCCCCACGGAAACCATCGCCACCTGCTCCTCAAGCGCACTCGGTTGGCCTCCAGGCAGAGTCCTCCGAGCTCCAATCCCCGTCGGCACCCAAGGCAGCGGCGGCGCTCCAGCAACCACCAGCTCCCGGCGATTCGGGCCCTCCTGTGCGGCGCGGCTCCGGGGAGGCTCGCGTCGCGGACAGCGGCAGCGGCGGCAGCGCGCTTAGCAGCGGCACGCAGCTAGTGCAAGAGCCGCGGTCCTACGCGCCGCCGCCACTGCCGCAGCCGCAGCCGCTGGGAGAGCAGGTGTCCGCTGGCACCGGGCCCTTCACAACCGCCGCCTCCGCAGCCGCTGCTGCTGCTTTCAGACCGCAGCTGCCGCCAGGTCCCGCCCCGCACGCCCCAATGCCCGTGCCCGTACGCGCGTCGCGGTCGTCGCCGCCGCCACGTGCCGTAACGGCTGCGGAGTACGAGGCCGCCAGCCCCGCCGCGCGCCGCGCGTACGCCCAGGCGCTGCTGGCGCACGCCAGCGTGCCGTACGAGCCGTCGCTGCCGGCCCCGCTGTACGGCGGCAGGCCCGCTTTCATGTGGCAGACACACCCGGTAAGGCGCGCCATGCGTCCATCTGCCATGCGTCCGCGGCGGGCTGGTGTTGCTCCTGCCCCTGTTGGTCCTCAACTTGGAACTCCCTGATACCGGTACTTGTCCGCGCTGGATATGCGTATTTCACCAGGACGCGGATTTAGCGCTTTGTAACATGAACTGGTACTTGTGCTCGACCGTCCCGCCCGCAGGCCCCTGGCATGGCTTCCGAGTGGTGCTCCCGGGTGGTCCTGCCGGCCAGCAGCCCGCTGGCAGGGGGCCCCCAAGGGGCAGCAGGAGGGCCCCCGCCTGCGGACGCTGTGCTGCTGGTGGTGTGCGGGGACCTGCCGCCGGCGCTGCTGCACCGCCTCCCGCGCGTGCTGCTGGTGTCCGATGTGCGAATGCGGAAGGAGATACCCGTGGCGACCATGCTGGTGAGCTGCTGGTGGTGTGGGGCGGGGGCGCGGTGGGCAGGCGCGAAAGGTCCTCACTGGTGGGCTGGGTGCTGGTCTGCTGTTTAGGGTACGCATGTTTAGGGTCGCCTGCGTCGCATGCGCGCTTCTGCCATGCGAATAGCACAGCCCCTGTGCGCCTGTCCCGTACGCCGGTCCAGGGCGCTGGCCTAGTGTCCCATGGTGTTTGCCATTTCCATGCCACACTGATGCCGAGGACGTCGCCCAGCAAAGGCAACCTCCCTGGTCGGTGTCGGGTTGGATTGCTCACCGGTATGTGTCTTCCTTCGTACATGTGCATCTATGTACCAAGGCTCTCTTCTACCGCTCAACCGCTAACCCGCTTAACCGCTTAACCGCTTACCCTGCAGGGCGAGCCCATCATGCTGTGGCCGAGCCCCGAGACCACACACACGCAGATTGAGGCCCTGCTGCGGATGGCGGTGGCTAAGATCGGTGTGGTGGTGCAGGTGGGTGCGCATGCGTGGGAGTTTGCGGCTTACCACGATGCATAGCACGGTCACAGCCTGGGAAGAGTCATTGACGTTTGGGGCACGGTGTTACCAATTCTTGGGTTCACGCATGTGACCGTCTTGCTTGCTGCGACCCCGCCCCCTGCAGGTGGACGAGCACCACGACTTCGTGATGAGCCCGCAGGAGATGGAGGGCGCGCTGCTGCTGGTGGGCGTGCTAATACACACCCCGCAGCGGCAGCAGCAGCAGCAGCAGCGGGTGCTGGAGCTGGGCGCACGCATCCCTCCGCAGCAGGATGCAGCCATGCAGCCGTTGCATGAGCAGCCGCCCCTGTCGCACGTGCCGCTGCCGCAGCAGCAGCACGGGGGCTCGCGGACGTGGGAGGCGCCAAGGCCGTCACACGTGCAGCAGGCGCCACAGCCTCCTGGAGTGCCACAACTGCAGCCGCTGCCACTGCCGCAGCAGCAGATGCAGCAGCAGCAGCAGGGGCCCATGCACCACCGCATGCTGCCTATGCCGCCGCACGTGCTGCTGCAGCAGCAGCTGTGGTCGCAGGCGGCAGAGCAGCAAGCGGCAATGCAGCTGCAGGGGGGCCCTATGCAGCACCAGTTGCGTGCGCCATGGCAGCAGGGACCCTTCCAGCGGCCGCCGCCGCACCCGCAGCCGCTGCAGGGACAGCAGCCGGGGCAGCTGCACTTGCAGCAGCGGCAGGGGCCGGTCCCGCTGCATGGTCAGGTGCTGCCGTTCGCGGATGCGCAGCGGCGGCACTCAGACCCGCTGCAGCAGCATCAGCACCAGCAGCAGGGGCTTTTCATGCCGCCGCATGCGCCACAGCAGCCCCCACCACAAGATCACCGGCTGCGGTTTTTGCCGCCGCAGCCGCAGCCGCAGCGGCCGCCGCAGCCGCATCAGCAGCAGTGGACGCAGGAGCCGGGCCAACCTTCGGGCGGGCAGAGGGCTGGGGTGTTGGACCTTGCTGACCCCCAAGGCTTCGGTTGGCAAGGGCAGCGATAGCCTGGAGCCGGCCAGTGAGGTGCGACCGACGTGCATTCTGCTATGCGAATCAGGGCCCAGCCCGGTCCTGCTTTGGCGCCTCAGCCGGCCTGGGCCTGGCGGACGGCCGCGGGCGGTGGCCGTAACGGGGCCCGGGGCAACAGGCGGCATGCCGCATGCGCGCACGCAGATGCCTGTGCACGGCAGTGGGGTGCATTTCCTTACATCGCCGTGGGATAAGCGCGGCGAGGTGCATGGTGCATGTCGTACTAAATGCGCATGGGTGGCAGCTTTAGCGAGGAGCTGGGTTGGTTCGGGTCTGCCTGAAAATAATCTGAGTAAGAACCTGAACATGCGAGCCATGGGCCCCGCTTGACCCCTGGTATTGGGAGGTGCGTGCCAAAGGGCCCATAATTGAGTTCCTGTGAAGGCCGGTGCACGGTCCGGAGAGTGCATTGAGTGCCAAGTGGTCGGGCGCGTCACCAATGTGGGAGTTACCCTTAGTCAGGAAGGGCCTGAAAGGTTGTCGTGCACGCTGGGTGGTGTGGTACACTTCCTGGAGCATGGCTGTGTGGCTTTTGTACACCTCAACAGACCGATAGGCGCGTGCAAGAGCTTTGTGTATTAGTGACGTGTCCCCACAATTTATACGCGAGCGCCCTAACGGCGCGCTGCAGACCCCAGCCGCCACCGCCGCCGCTGTCAAGGCCGCCGCACACGTTACACGCAACTGTGCGAACAGCGGCCTACAGGCAGGCGGGTAGTAGGCTGGCTGGGTTGCTGCCATTCGAGAGACCATTCGTGCATTTCGTTCGTGTCTGGCTATAGTGATTGGTGGGTTTGTCTTACGTATGGTATGATGGGGGTTCGTATCCGCCAGGGGGCGCCAGCACTGGCTTTTCTCACTCGGCCGAGCTGGCTTGCCGCCTCCAATGAATGCACGCGCGCTACTCCCTGTCGCTCGCTCCTACCAAGTGCCACGCTTTGCACTCATGGGCTTCACACTTGGGCATGTTCCCTCTCATGGTACTGTTCTGTTCACGTCTACCCGTTGGCATTTAGTCTGAACATGTTGCCGCTAGTAGGCGGCTTCCTGGTTTCCTGACGGCGAGCCCGTGGCAAGGTTGTGCGGCACGCCTCTGGGCGTAGGAAAGGCGAGTGCCCAGGACCGCCACGCTGCTTTGAGGCAGCTGACATGGTATTTGGGATACCGGTTGTTTGGGACGTGCCAAGCCCCTGCGTCGTGCGATTTTGCTGTGACATCCCAAGCCCCTGCCGTGCCGTGGTGGTACGTGTGCGTCGGCGCGCCCGTGTGGCAGACTGTTGGTAGGGTTGCGACCGCCCTTGCCTGCTGCAGGATCTCCGTACGTCGAGGTACTCAACAGTACAACGCGTTTTGCGTGGGTGACAGCTGACTGCATGTAGTGCAGCAGGCTCGCGCTTTGTATGTGGGTAATCTCCGAGGCGTAGGCCATTGGCGCGTGGGTCCGGTCGCACTCGGGTCATATTACTGTGGGGAGCGTGTTTGGTGGTGCAGTGCACGATAGGACGTGTTTCTTTGCGGGCATGTGCATGCATGCCTGGTTAGGGTCATGCGCCGTTGGGTTCTGGTGGTCCTGGGTGGTGGGTGGAGAGGCAAGGTACCAGTAGTCCTTGCTGATGGGGTGGAGGGGGGCCGACATGCACTGCTTTTGTGCTGGTGTGGGTGGAGTGGGTGCAGCGCCTGTGCTGCAGTCTAGGCCAGGCACACTCGGGATGGGCAATGCCGATGGGTGCAGTCCTGCTGCGATGCTATGGTTCATCATACTGCGCGGGTCTGCTCTCACGGCACTTGAGGGCATTCATGGTCTGTGGCTTAATCCTAGCGGTTCTTACAACGCGTGGGCGCGCGCGCGCAAGGCTATTTTGGGCCCGGGTGAGGCGAGCTGCCTTGACAGCGTTCTGCGAGGCGCATTTGCAATAAGTCGTGGCTTGCATCCTGTGGGTTTACCTGTTGGGGCTCGGCTCCTCCGGAGCGGACATGGCTGGGTGTGTATCGAGCGCGCTACGGGTTGCTTTTGCCGGTGCGGTTGAGGGCACTTTCCTTGCCCGTGCTTCTCGCGTCTTTGCCCGTATGCCTCGCGTGTTGTTTGCGTGGTGGTGCCACCAGCCATGCACTTCGTTCATGTGGTGTGGCTGCCTCCCGCATACGACGCTCTTTGCGTACGGATATCGACACGGGCGGGTGGGTTATGACTGTACGGGGTTGGCTGGGTCGCTGGCATGCCTGTAGTACCTGACGCGCGTGTCGGGTGTCTGAGCTGCAACTGAGTGCAATTGTTGGGCCCCAATAAGTGAAACGCACTGCGAGCGCTGGGCGAGGGCTGGTTGCACTATGGGCACGTGTATTTGGGTCCAAGTGCAAGCTGCTGTGACAGTCACACAGTCGATCAGTCCAGTAATTGATGCAAGCACGCCTGGTGCGCCTCCCTGCCTGCACTGCTGCGACGCTTTACCATTGGATTGCTGTCACGGCATTTGGGCTGCCGTTGCAGCAGTGCTGCTCAGGCTGCTATTGCGTGGGGGCGTGTGCCGTATTGTCGGGGGCAGTGCACGGCTGCGCTGGATTCCATGTGTGTCGGGTGTAGGTGAGCATACCGTATGTGAGTCAGTCAACGTCATTTTGCTGAGAAGAGACATTAGACTTGCACGACTGTGTCCAATGTGCATATCTGGAGGGGTTTCGAGGACGGCTAGGGAGGCCGGTGGGTTGACAGGAGCGGGGGTAGCGGAGTGATGGGAAGGGGAAGCTTTCGGTTGAGCTTTGCGGGCGGTGGGTCGTTCTGGGGGTGTAGGCTGTAATGGTGATGGTGGTATGCGGCTATGGGCAGTCGAATTCAATAGGTCCCCAGCCATGGCGGTCGTGTTTTGAGGATAAGGGGCGGGAAACGTGCTTGGCATGTGGCGATTACAGGTGGCAGGCAGGGGACGGAGGTAGCAGGCCGAGCGAAACCGATCAGGTGCAATTTGTGCGGAGCATGTGCATAGCATAGCGTAGCATCCCCTGCAGCATATATTTTTTCAACATGCCAACGTTGTAACTGCCAGTTTTTCCTGGGTTTTTTAAGAGGATTTCCTTAAGGAGCCCTCTGCTGCCTGCTGTACGGAGCTTACGGCAGAGCAGCCTCCGGAGGTTCAGCAGCGTGGTACGGCAACCCCCCCAGTTCAAAGCACTGGAGCAAGGCGGCACATGACCATCTTTGTCAGTGCTTTGCATACCGTATTCTGTACGTGTCCGTTCCTGCATGAATCACTACACCCCTCTGTACGCATTGCCGGACGGTGCGCATGGCCATGTCACAGGGGGCGCCCTGTAGTTTCAGGCCGCAACACCCGCACAGACCACCCGGCAGCTTTAGGCGCCTCAGCAGACACGTAACAGTGACATGCGCCTTGGCATTTCCTGTGCCTAGTCCTGCGAATGCGCCAAGCGTTGCTTATGGGGGTTGGTGCGGCTCTTGCCGTGGGCAGCATTACCTAAATCCTACCCCCGAGGCTCTGCAAGCAGCTGCCGAAGTGGCCCGCGCGCTCGATGAGCACGGTCGGATCGATTATGATGTACCGGCTGCGTCAGCGAATCCGCTGCTGTCCATTGATTACGTCTGGACGAAGGGCCCGGGCCGAATGATGGGCGTCCTTGTCGCCGCGGACAAGATGGTAAGCCATAGATATACTTATCACTATTAACTAACTCATGCCATTTACCAGGTATTGTGGCGATTACATGGGGCTGGTCCGAAGCCTGGTTCAGTCCCGCACGGAGCACCCGCCGGGGTTACGTGGGGCCATACCCCTCCCCTGCCCCAGGCTCCTCCCTAAAAGACCGACTGGCAAACACTCATCCGCAGGGAGGGAAACAAGTTCTCAAGGCCTTCTCGGGACAGATGACTAACCTATGGGAGGTGGAGGGCTGGGCGGGACCTGTGGCCTCGGTGGTCAACTCCACACCCTTGTACACCAACTACCGGGTCCTCACGGTGAGCCTACCTGTCAGCGTGGCAAGTGCACCTGAACAGCTCGCTTTGCAAGCAAGCCAGCCGCACCCACTGGCTCGCAAACCTTAACCTTTCGGTCAGGGCACGTTCACCCAGCTCTGTGCTTTCCCTTGTCCAAGGTACCCGACTTGTTCACCAGCTTCTACAAGGTTGTACCAGGTTTACCCTTATCCGGGACATACCGCTGCTCCGTTTGACTCTGACCCTGCAGGAGTCCATCTCCGCCCGCCTCGCTGCCATTGACTCGGCGCTGGCAGCCTGCTCCTGCGTGGCAGCTTCGCACCAGCTGCCACTCGATCCCATTCCCAGCCAACCCACACCTCAACCCGCGCTCTCTTCCACCAGCGGCAAGCAGAAACGAAACAGCAAGCAGCGGAAGCCGCAAGGAAAGCACCACGTGGGCAAGCAGCCAGCAGGGCCAGAGGCGTCCATGGAGGCGTTTCTGCATTCGCAAAGGCGGCTGCTGCGATCCAGGCGCAAGCAGCTGTCGCACGAGCTGCTGCACACCATTCAGCGCAGCTACCGGGTGGTCGATTTCCGGGGCGTTCCCTTGGAGCTGCTGCACGTGTACGACACGTACACGCGGTGCCGTACAGATGTACGGGCGGACAACAAACGGGGAGGGGAGCAGGACCAGGAGCCAGGGCGGGAGCAGCAGCAGCAGCAGGGGGTGCAGAGGCAGCGGGAGGAAGGTGGGAAGAAGCTAGCGTTCCCGGCGGGTACGGGGGACTGCTGTGCGCCCAAGCTGCTGTGGGAGGCTGCGAGGCGGGGGCTGCAGCCGCTGAGCCTGGTGGAGTTTTGGTATGGGAGTCCGCCCAATACGGCCACGCCCCAGGGCCGACGGAACGGCGCCCCGGCGCCTGGTGCGTCCAGGAGCCACAAGTGCGTGTACGGCATGTGTGACAAGTGTGAGGCCATACTCGGGAGCATGCTGTGCGGTGCCCCGGCCGCGGGGGAAGGGGGAAGGGGATGGGCGGCAGGGGAGCTTCGTGCGGCGGCGGGATGGGGAGCCACTTTGGCCTGAGCTTTGAGCTCATGGAGTCATGGTGCTAGGTAGCAAGGGGCGTTTGAGCGGTTGGCGGGCTTTGGACTGTTCCTGCTGGCGCGCTCCGCTCCTGCGCTGTGGGTTGCAGGGCACTGGCTAATGTGAGGTGGGGTGAGGACTGCGTTTACCGTATACGGTGTAGCAGGAGCGCCCGACGGAGCGAGGCCCAGCGGGCGCATAGTGACATCTCATACATATCACGCATTTATGTAACCAGCTTACCACTCTGACACGTCGCCCGACAGTGGCCATGTGCGGAGAATGTGGTTGCAAAGCAATTCACAGCGGTTGACAAGAGTCCAAGGGACCGCCATCGAAAAATCCTTTCTCTCCTTTTTTTGAACTAAAGGACACCTGCGTACAAAGTAAGCTAGCGCGTTACTGCACAAAACCCTTGGATACGTGATATGCACGCGACCAACAGGTCTACTTCTGCTTGCCGATATGGAGCGCAAAGCAAGGGCAGCGTACATGAAAGTTGCTGACAAGACAGGTCCTTTCGAGGCTCCGGTGTCTCTTTGAGGAGCGCAATTAGCCAGGCAGAAGGCCGCCTATGGGAAACGCTCTGCCGTGTTTCCGACCGCCAGGGAGCGAGGAAGGTCTTCATCAGGTAACTACGTTATCCTCAGTATTTTGGGCTTGGCGGACTCGAGTTACCTTGGCGAGCATGCATTCTGCGCTTGTGGGCTCACGAGAGGCAAACTGCTTCCGTCGTGGCGCTCGTTTGCCCACCATTGCACTTACAACGCACCGGACGGAGAGGCGCCTCGCTGAAATCTGGCAATGGCCTGCGAAGTTGGAGTTCCGGGGGTCTGGCGAGCACCACCCTTGAGGGAGGGAGACCACGACCGACATACTTCACTGCCCTGCACGCCAACACTCCGCGTTACCTCCAATGCTACACGATGCCGCTGTCAGGCTGAAAATCCAGCTTATACTGCTTACCTGCCTCCTGCAGTGTTGACCATCACTCCACATCCCCACGCCTCGCACCCCCACCTGCCTTGAGTTACGTCCCGTTGACCCATCCGTACAGGCGCCTCAAGCACCTTCTGATGGACCAGGAGCCAAAAACGCACAAGCAGGAACCCGAACGCCAGTTGGCAAAGCATCCGCAGATGGTTCAGCTGAGGTGGTTACAGCTGCCGTGGGGGGACCCCTCCCCGCGAAGGCCACGGGCGCCGGAAGCACAGCATCACCGGTGCCAGGTGCATCACCAGCCCATGACGCCACGAAAGCGACACCAGCAGATGCACCAACAGCAGCAGTAACAGACGCAGCAGTGCCAGGTGCCTCTGCCAACGCCCCTAGCGACCCAACCGAGGCCGCCCCACACGCCGAGCCCGACGCCCCGGCGCTCATGGACACCCTCCTCTCCACCTTCGCCTCAACCGACGGCTTTCCCTACCAGCCGTACGACAATGGGCCATGTACGACAGAGGACGAGCAGTCGCGGCTGCAGGCCTTGCGTGCCATCAACGTCCTGGGCAACGTGACCAACCCTGGGGGCCAGTCCGCGAAGCTGGACGCGGAGGTCGACACACTGCTGTCCACGGTTAAGCAGCTGTTCCAGACCGAGACCGCAATGCTGGCGCTGTTCGAGGGGGGCCATGTGCGGCTGCGTAATGCGCTGGGGATACAGGCCGGCGTGTTCCCCTGGAGGTGAGTAGCGTGGGCAAGGGGCGGGGGGCGGTAGCGGGTTACTGCGCTGGGGAGCTGCGTGCGGTTGCAGTGACACGCAGGAGCTTGTGTGTGTGCACGGAAGGCTGGACGGGTAGATACGTGCACAGGGCAGGGCTGGGGCCTGTGGGAGTAGGGGGTAGCCAGTGGGTTGCAGGAGGGCGGCTGCTGTGGGTTGAGGGTTTGGCGGCAGTGAGCAACAAGGGAGGGTGCAGCACCAGCTACGGCGCTCGCACGCCACCGTGCCTGCGGCGCCAAAAGGCAACCCGCCTGCAGCGATGTACTGTACATGTCATAGTGCTGCGTTCTGTTTTGTTGCCGTGCTGCTGCAGGTGGTCGTTCTGCGGATACACGCTGTCCAAGCACACGCCGCAGAGCCTGGTGGTCCACGACGCCCTCACGGACGGCCGATTCTGTGACAACGCATTTGGTAAGCTCGCAAGGAAGCCGGGCTGCCATCTTCTGTTCTGGTATGTCTGCGCTGCACGGCCTGTTTGCCCACCCTACAAGGCAACAAGCCCACACTCCCACGTCTAAGAACCCACACAAGCCTTTGCAAGCCCCTCGTTGCACTTTGCCGCGAGAAGCTGGAGCCAACGAGTGCCGTCTGCACTGGCTATCTCACCCTGACCCTGCGCCTGCCCACTTTGGCCACTGCTGCCCCCTCACTCGTTTTCGCGCCCTTCCCTCCACCCTTTGCAGTCACGGGCGCGCCGTTTGTGCGCTTCTACTGCGGCGCCCCGCTGGTGTCCTCCGGGGGCCACATCCTGGGCACCCTGTGCGTCACGGACTCGCAGCCGAGACCCGAGTTCGATTGCGGGGCCACTCGGCTCATGAACAATTTGGCAGAGCTCATGGTCCGGCAGCTGGAGAGGCACAAGCTGGGCACAGCCGCGGCGCAGGCCGGTGGGTTAACGCAGGGCGGTCGGTGGGTGGGTTAACGCAGGCTATGGGTGAGGGCAGGGCTGGGACCGTGGGGTGAGTAGGGATGCGTCCGTGTGGCTGTGGCTCGAGGTGTGGGTGCTGTGTGTAGTGTATGGCCGTGAGACGGCTCATGAGGGTGCGTGGGCTGCCTCCTATTGGCCTGGCCGGGGTTGTGGTGTGTGCCACTTGTGTTGGGTAAGGTGTGTTGCGACGTAACATCTTTTGCCCGGCGTTGGACGAGACTGTTTCGATGGTGTCACGGTAGATGTTTCCCACGTGGGTCAGGCTGTGATACGACCGCAGCACTGTCGGCAGACGGCGCGACCGCGGCCCTGTCCTGCGGTTGGCCCACCGCTACCAACTGCGTGGCATGTTGGTTTGCACTTCACAGTTTGCGACATTGCTGCACCACTTTGCAGACGGGGATGCCGCTTACTCGCCTGTAGCCGACACGTCAAATTACCTTGTGTATGTTCTCCTGTACAGTTCATAGGCTCTGCACGTCTGTAATCTTCCCTCAGATGGCGAGACCACCGCTCTGGCTCGTGTGGCCCGCACCCTGGACTGCTACGAGGCCCCCATCGGCCTGGTGGACGTGGCCGTACAGTCGGGCTGGGTGCTGATGTACGCCAACGAGGTACGGCAAGGTGCAGTACGGCACACGTGAAATTCTGCGTGTGCGTCGTCGGGCCGTCTTTGCGTGGAACTGCACCTTGACCCCCGACGTGCCCTCGCGAGTGTGTGGCGTCGCAGCGCCGCAGCCTCGACGTATTCCGCTTGGGTATCGGATACGTACAGTTGGTCTTCGCTAACGGCCGTTCACGTTGGTGCTGTGCATTTGGGTGTGCAGGCGTGGGAGGCTGCGGTGCAGCGGCCGCGGGAGCAGTTGGTGGGCCGGCCCCTGCAGTCCATGTTCAGCGCTGGACGGGGCGGTGCCGCGGTGGCAGAGCAGGCGGGCGGGCAGCAGGGGGAGGAGCAGCAGGTGCCGCCTGGTGGCCACGGGCAGGGCGCCGAGAGCGCAGGCGGGGACGATGATGCGAACGGAGGGGCAATAGGGACAGAGGAGGCAGCAGCTGGCTCGGTGGCAGGCGCAACGGCGGCTGTGGGGAACGGCTCCGGGGGAAGGCTGTCGGGCGGGGGTACGGGTTCGGGCGCGGAATGGGAGCTGTGGGTTACCGTGCAGCGAGCGGTGTTGGCCGGAGAGGCGGTGGACGTGGGTCGCGTGCGGGCGCTGGGGGAGAGCGGCAGGCGGCGCGGGCCGCCGTTTCTCATGCAAATCAGGTGCGTGCCACCACCAGCGATGGCTGTGACCTACGTGCCTGACATCTGCGAGCACGCCCTGTGAAGCGGTCTGTTGACCGGCCTCTTTACGCAAGGAGGGCCTTGTCCGTGCGCGTGGCCGTTACACTGAACTGCCATGCTGCCGTACCGCCCGCCTCCAGGCCCGCAAACAGCCACGTGCTGGACGCCGCCACGCGCATGCCGGTGGGCGTGCCGCCCGAGCTGGAGCGCCAGGCGGAGCTTGTACGGCAGTCGCAGGCCGGTGCCATACCGCCAACCGCCACGGCGCCTGACGGAGACATCCCTGCCGAAGCTGCTGGTGCGGCTGTACAATCCGGGGCGCTGGAGACAGCCAACGGCCTTGCCTTGACCACCGGTGCGGCCGGGGCGCGGGAGCCATGCTACTGCTTCGTGCTGCTGGCTCCTCTGCCGCCGGAGCAGCAGCTTCTGGAGGAGGTCGAGGAGGAAGATGAGGAGGAAGTGGAGGAGGATGAGTTTGGAAAGACAGCGGAGTGGTGCGTGGAGGGAGGTGATCTGGAGGTGCGAAACCAGCCGTCGGCAACAGGGGCTGGTCCCCTGCTGGTCGAGGAGTTCCCCGCGGAGGCTGTGGGCAACAGCGCCAGCCTGCCGGGTCCGATGCTGTCTCTTCCTGAGCCCACGCGCAGCAGCAGCGGCCCCTTTGCGGCAGCACAGCGCCCCGCCAGCGCCACTGACGGCACGCCCTCAAGCCATCTACACGAGCGCATCAGCAAGCACCTTCCGCCCGCTGCTGCCTCTGAGCACTCGTCCGGCACGAACGGCCGTGCGGGAGCGTACGACAGTCCGATGACGGTCGCCGGCAACGCCGTGGCGGCGGCGCTGCAGGGGATGCACTCCGGCGGCTATGCGGCAGCCGGATCCGGTTCCGGAGCAGGCCCACGAGCCCTCGCGGCCCACAGCCCGCCACACAGCTCCAGGGGCGGGGGCCTCCGGAGCAGTAAGACCCGCCTCGCTACGCTCTCCCAGACGCACACGAGCTCGCACACCGTGGCCACACCCCGCGGTACGAGCCTGCACGGAAGCGGGCGCGGGCCGGCGGCTCGGGCGGGCGGCGGCGGCGCTATGCCGGCGGGCGCGGATTGGGCGTACGGCATGGAGCCGTTGCCCGGGCTGCGGTTAGGTCACATGCTGGGCAAGGGAGGGTACGGCAGGGTGTGGGAGGCGCAGTACAAGGGGCGGCGTGTGGCGGCCAAGGTGAGACGGGGTGCAGTTGGTGGGTTTGGTGGCTGCGGGCGCCTGTGAGCCTGGTGGCGTCTCGAGGTACCCGTATTTGTTGATGCGATTCTGTGCGCAGAGCAGCGCGGTGCCTCCGGATCCGGAACGGGTGCTGCAGGGTCTTTCCGTCTGTTCGTGTCAAGACGGGCAAACTCAGGAATGACGCCAAAAGGAGGGAACCAGTACCGCGCCCCAAAGGCACCACATGACGTGCTTTTGTGCGGTGTATGCGCTCTAATGCCGCCCCGCCCCCCGACCTGTGTGTTACGATACCACCAGGTGGTCAGCAACTCCATGCTGCGCGCAGTCAGCGTGGTCAACGGCGTCAGCCTCGAGGTGCTCATGGCGCAAGAGCTGCACCACCCGCACGTCGTACGGACGTACAAGTGTGTCGTACGGTCGTTCGACAACGCGGCCGGCTTGACGCCGTTCGCGCTGCCGTCGCTGGGGGCGGGCACCGCGTCCACGTCCGGGGCTACAATGGTCGGCCGCAGTAGGGAACCGTCGATGGCCCTGCCGGGGGCCGGCTCCGGCCCCGCGCCCTCAGTCCGAGGGCGGCTCCCGAGCGGCTCACCCCTGCACTCGCCACCGCCGCCGCCGCTGCCAGCAGCACCGCCCGCTGCGGCAGGCCAGCCTGCGCCGGTCTCCACGGAGGCCGCGGCCTCGTGGCCGCAGCAGCAGCAGCAGCGCCTCAGTGCTGGTGGTGCCGCCGCAAGGTCTGGCAGCCAGGAGGGCGGTCAGGCTAGCGATGGCCGGGCGGGCAGTGGAGGTGGGCCTGTGGCGAGGCCGCCGGGCGGCGGCGGGGCGGCGCGTCTGGACGGCTCGGCAGGGCGTGTTGGGCCCCGCCAGTTCTCCGCCAACTGGCAGGACGGCGAGGGGCCGATGGACTCCTTTGAGGCAGAGGCGGTGAGTGGGCGTGTGGCCGTTGGGTTGGTGTCAGGGCTAGCACAGCCGGCCTCGGCTGCAACGCGGTGTGTCCAGACTGCTTAACCCGTCTAAACCAAAGCCGTAGCAGTGTCTAGCCGGTGTGTGCCGGTGTGTCCAGACTTGTGCAGACGCGGTAGCTGTTGCGCATGCGCTCCTGGCCCTCTAAATGGGCTGATATGCTTCCTAACGCGTTCTGTATCACCTCCTTTCGCAGAGCGCTGCCGGCTGGAACATGATCGATGACCTGGCGGAAGACCCATTGGGACGCCCACAGCCCGCGCAGCCGTCCCAGCAGCAGCAGCATGCGCCTAACCAACCGTCCGCACCACCGCCCCCCTCCAGCCCTAGCCCCGAGCCCACCTTTACCGCCACCACCCAATTCCAAGCCCTAGCTGACACACTAAGCGGACCGCCCTCGGATGCCAGCTTGGAGCCACCCACACCCTTCGCGACGTCGCTCTACCCCCACAGGCCACCCAGCGCCGGCACAGCGCGCGCAGCTGCCGGCGCTTTCCTCGAGGCGGCTCCATCCATAGACTTGAGCCCTCCCTCCCAGCGGCCGTCCGCCGCCGCGGCCCCTTCCACCACAACCGCCGCTTCCGCCTCCCATCCTGCCGTCCCCTCCTCGCTCGCAATCACCAACTCCCAACCCTCCAACGCCACCAGCAGCGCCGCCAACAACAATGTTGCCAGCAACACGGCCAACAACAACAGCAGCGCTACCCACAGGCTGTCCGTGTCCAGCACAAGCGCCGCCGCCCTGCACCCCTTCCGCATCGGCGATGGCGGCAACTACTCGGTCGTTGGCGCCTCCATGCAGCACCACCCGCACCCCAGCGGTGCCTCGACCACCGCTGCCCGCACCACCGCCTCCGGCATGGCCTCTTCCGTGCTACCAGCTGACGGCCGCCTGCCCACATCCGGCCAGACACACAACCAGCGCAGCAGTGCGGAGACCGGGAGCGAGCGCGCGTCCGGAGAGACGGGCACGGCGGCGAGCGGCGGCGGCGCTGGCGTTACGTGGGGTGGCGGCGCGGCGGGCGCCGGCAGTGTGCACATGACGGGGGCGTCGGTGTCGTCATGCATGGGGCCGGTGGTTCCGGAGGGCGAGACGTGGATCCTGCAGGAGTTCTGCAGCAGGGGCACTCTGCAGGTGGGTTGTGGGCTGTGGGGTGGGGGTGGGGGGGCTCCTTGTGGAGCACCTTGTGGGTTATTGGCACCCAGAGGCGCGTAGGCTTCATGGGATGATGTCCTCCGGCCCCATGCCCTGTCAGGGTGCTGTGGACCGGGGTTTGGTGGCGCTTGACCCACGTGGTTGACTAAGGCTAAGCGAGTCGGATCCTAGGCTTTAACCAGCAGGCCTTGGGGGCACAGCGGCATATCCTGCATGCCCAATCCGCACCCCTGCCAGACGCTGTGGACCGGGGCCTCCTGCGCATGCGGTGCGCGCTCCGTGACTCGTGCACCCAGCGTCGCGCTCCCTGAAGCCAACACTTACATGTCCGCCGGCCCCCAGTCAGAACGCTGTTGGCCTCAGCCTCCTGAGCTTGCAGCGCCTGCTCCGTTTCCAATACTTCTTTCCCTGCTGCCCCTGTTTCACGCGATACCCCCGCAACGCTTTCCTAATTATGAAGTACTGCTTTCCCTGCTGCCCCTGTTTCACACGATACCCCCGCAGGACGCTGTGGACCGCGGCCTGCTGCGCACCGACATCTCACGCGTGCGGGGCCTCCCCTGCCTGCCCGTCATCCTCATCACGTCGCTGGAGATTGCGTCGGCCATGGCCTACCTGCACGCCAGGTACGCATAGCTAGTTGCAGCTTTTCATGTGCCGGTTTGTTTGCATGCACGGTGTGGCCAGCTACCTGTGAAGGAGCGCCGAGCTGTTGCACACCCGCATGCTGTATGCCGCGCCTGCCGGTTGTGACTGTGTGTTGGGTGGTTCGTCCGCAATGGCTTGCGTGTGAGTTCGGCAGCCTGTGGGCTAAGTCCGTTGCTAATGCATCATGAGATGCGCCATGCGGGCATACCGGAGCGTTGCCTGCCAGCTCAGGGAAGTTGGTGTATGCTATGTACCAACAAAATTATGCCTACAAAAATTGCATGTGTTTACAGTATTTGCATTTGTTTGGGTCGCCGGTGTCGTGTTTCTCATTGTTTGTTTGCGATTCCGCCGCAGTGGCTACATCCACGGCGACCTGTCGGCGGTCAACGTGCTGCTGACCGACTCGACCGACTCCACGCCAGAGGGCGGCGGGGCAGCGCCGACGTCCAGCGCGGGAGGGGCACCCTCCACAGCGCCAGCGGGGACGGCAGGCGGGGGTGCGATGCTGCAGCGCCTGCAGCGCGGATGGGTGGCAAAGGTGAGCTTCCGGTATCCCTCACGAACAGGGTTAGTCGAGACACTGTTGGGTTGGTGGGTGAATGAGGCGGCGCCCTGGTTCCGGAAATGCTACGGCGCGGACAAGGCCGGGTGCAGCGATCCTCCTCATGCTGCATGCTGCGAAGTGCACTGCCCGCTCCTACCTGTTGGCAGCAGCCGCAGGATGCGTACCCCTGGGTCCCTCGGCCCTTTTCCTCACCCGCACGCCCCAACGCCTGTGTGTTTCCCACACCGTGCACCAGGTGTCGGACTTCGGGCTGGCCAAGCATGTACCTGGGGGGCCCAACGCGATGCACATCAGCTCCACCTTCGGAGTCATCACCCACACGGCGCCAGAGACCCTCAAGAGCTACATACAAACGCAGGTACGGGCCGGTGTACCCACCGTGTCGTACACGGCACACAGCCCTTGCATTCCCAGCCTGCTGCCGCACGAAAGCGGCCTCCACAACGATGCCGCCACCACACATGCCTCCAGTTGCATCAGTTGCAAAACATGGTACTGGTGCAACAATCCGATCCCCGGGCCCCTGCTGTCCCGGCAGTGCTCCGCCCTTCCGTTGGGCCGTTCAGCCCCCAGCCAGCACCACGGCAACCCCAAACCGGAAACCCTCAACTGCCCAAGAACCAACCAAATTCACAACGACCAACTGTCCCGCTGCCCGCTCGCAGGCCTCGGACGTGTACTCGTTCGGCGTGCTGATGTGGCAGATGTGGACCAGCTCGCGGCCCTGGGCCAACATGAACCGCTTCCAGATCATGAGCGCAGTCACCAACCCCTCGGGCCCGGGGCTGCGGTTCACACCCGCCCAGACGCCGCCAAAGAGGTACGTGTGCGCGTGGGTGTACTTGCCATCTGCGTGAACTGGTCCGTGTATTGATGGTACGACGCCGTCTTCCAGGCAGTAGTGCAGAAGGAGTTGGGCGCCGATGCATGCGCCGATGCGTCACGCTTGTGCAACAGCTGCCGAAGGGTACTGAGTGCCGTTCTTGCGGCGTCTCGTCGTTCGTGTGCAGGTACCACCGGCTGGTCATTGTTCGACAGTAATGACACTGTCTGTATACAATTATATCATTAGTATGTAAGCACTACTTATGCCATCTGTGCAGGTACCACCGGCTGGCCATGCGGTGCCTGTCGTACGAACCCAGCGCCCGGCCGACCTTCGCCGAGGCGGTTGCCGAGCTGCAGGACATGCTGGACAACTTGCCCGACATGGAGGAGGCGGCGGCGGCGCCAGGGAGGGGCATGGGGGCTGGTACGGCACCGGCGGCGGGGGGTGGGAAGCCGGCAGGGCCTGCCGCTGTGTAGGTTGTCTCTTGCGGCGGCGGCGGCAGCGGTTCGCTAGCTTGTGGTACGGGCAGAGGTCAGCGGCGTAGGCGTGGGTGTGTGGTGGAATAGGGAGGAAAGTGGCAGGTCCCGCTGGTTGTTGCGGCGGCGGTGGCTGCTGTGTGCCAGGCAGGGGTAAGGGCAGAGCGTGTGTGATGGCTAAGGGAGGAGAGCGGCAGGTCCGCGGGTTGGCGGGAGGGAAGCAGCGGTGGCAGCAGCTGCAAGTGGGCGGGGGCGGGAGCAGGGGACGGAACGTGGCGGCGGTGGGTGGAAGCTGAAGGAAGCTACGCGTGATGCTGTGTAGGGCGTGGGAGGAGGGTGACGGGTGGCACGGACCGCAAGTGAGCGATAGGCAGCGGTGCCGGCGGTGTACGATGTGCAAGCAGTTGGGGAGTTAGGATGGAAACAGTGGGTTGTCGTTGACGCGGCTGGGGCGCCTGGGCGGTACTGGGGGCGGCCTCGTGGGTCAGCCTTGACCAGGGGAGACCCACGTCTTGGCAGCCGTGCATTCTTTGTGATGCCAGCGGCTCTGCTGCTGCATGTTGTGAGTACGCGGTCGGTTGCGATGTGGCTTAATGTGTGTCTACGAGTTTGGTACCATATGGCAGGCTGCGTGTCCGGAAGCTTGGGGACTATGAGCGAGTTTGGTTCTCACTTCACAAGGAGCCACTTCTATATTCGGTGAGTCTACTAACGTACTAAGGAGTTTGTCTGCATGCAAAGGCGAAGATGAGGCACAGGGAGCGAGCGAGGGAGCGACACAGAAGGCGGGAGCTGCAGGCCCTCTGCTCGTGCTAAATGTTGTCGTCTAGCGTTGTTCTGTCGATATATGTCTGATGGCTTTCTGGCTGGCTTACATTTGATACCGGCTTACACCGTGGTGCTTTCATCGTGCGCTGCTCGTGTGTGCAAGAGCAGCAGCACAAATCGCACGCTGGCATGCCATTTCCGCACTCAGCCAAGCGCTGATAGCAGCACCATTTTCCTGTGAGAAGCACCCTGCGTGCGTGTGGGTTCTGTTGTGTTGTGTTGCGTTGTGTGCCGTGGCGCGTGGCGCGGTACGGTCGTACATTATGGTGGTAAGAGTGTGGCGCGGGTCGTGGTATGTGCGTGGCCCTAAAGATCCTTTTGCCCATGTCCGGTGTGCCACAGAGGACAATGAAATGGACGGACATGTTTTGCGGATAGGCTGTTGGCGTTGCGGGTTCCCGTCTCAATTGTGTGTCCTCTGTTGGGAGGGTGGTGGAGTCTAGGCGCCAGGCCTTGAGACTGTGCAGTGCCCGGCACCGGCACCGACATACATGTTGCTTAACCGGTACTGTGGTTCGCCCGCCACAAGTCCTTGTTGTATTTTGCGCAAGCCCAGCACCGCATCGCTCTTATCGCAACCGACCAGCAAGGAGCAAGCACACTGTGGGTGCCGGTCCGCGAAGGGGGCTGCTGGCGGGCGGGGGGCTCCTGGAAGAGTGTGGGCGTGGTACTGTGGGCGCAGGCAACTTGGGGAGCCAAAACGCTGTTGAGCGCAGGCGCCTGGTTGAGCGCATCGTGTTGGAGCTGTTGAGCAACGCCTTGTCGTATTGAGGAGCTGACGGTCACGTGCTGTAAACCTGCGAGAAAGACATAAAAGCAGGTCCCCTGCATATAAGCTTGTAGTGGATGGGGTTGAATCTTGCGTGTCCACCGAAGCCGTTTGTTACTTAATTGGCGGCTCCCCGGCGCGCAGGATAGCACCTTTAATCGTCACTGTGGTAGCGGGAAGTTGCAAATCGAGCTGGGGACCGCTCCAGTGGCACAACTGGGCACCTAGCTCCTCGCCAGCCTATGTACGGCAACCATGACCCTACTATGGGCTTGCGGACAATAAGGGTCGTTTACAAGTCCACGGAAGGGACGGAACACCTTGACTGGCCTTGGTTCCCTCCGGCCTCCGCACATTGCCAGTCCCACATTTCTGAAGCCCAGGTGGTGCTACGTCACGTACGATAGTGGCCAGCCCAAGCAACATAAGCAGTAGCTACCGGTAGTGCAGTACCGCTTCGGCAAGCACGCCCAGGGGAGGGGCCCTTAGTGCGCCGCGCACAGCGCAACGTATGACTCCGCCTAATGGGGCCAGGTGGGGCTGTGTGCTCTGTAACTGCCGGTTGCGATTCGTACGTCAATGCTCCAGCCTGCCCCAGCGGAAATGTCGGGACCTGTTGGGGCAGATCATTGTTTCGACAACCTGGGTTCTAGAGGCGGGCTACCGCCGTAGATTGCTGGATACAGGACCACCATCAGAGCCGCCATCCCGACTACTGCAGGCCTGATCTCCCTTGACTGCCATCAGCTGCAGTACACCAGCCCTGCAGTGCCCCACGTCACGCATCCTTGCAAGGTTTGCCGTACCGCAGCTTACCAGAGAGGAGAAAGCTGTGGAACTACACAACTACTGAAATGCATCTGGCGTGACCTGACATGGCTGTTTAATACCGTAGTGATCTTAAATTTTCGCGATTTGATATTCGCCAGTATGCGTCGAATTTAAAGCGCGAAATAATTATCAGTCAATTTGCAGCAT
>VFQN01002841.1_pt1 | contig 25903 bp, 30 predicted proteins | sample 3512371 | NCBI WGS metagenome assembly VFQN01 (sample SAMN10412370, study PRJNA504923) | tailings metagenome | isolation source: Replicate 2 from Balatoc abandoned mine | place: Philippines: Itogon, Benguet | collected 2017-08-28 | reverse complement strand
TGGTGGGCCGGTGGTCCCGAGCCTCACCCCTCTGGAGATTCGTCCCCCATACCCCTCCGGGTCGAAGGGGTCTGCTGGCACGCCCGGCTGCCTCTGAGGGGTCTGTCCGCATCCCCTGGTGGGTCAGGGGGGTCGGTGCACCAGCTCGTCTGAGGACGATCAGCTTGGCCCGCACAGGCCGTCTGGGACGATGTGAGTGCAGGCCCGGCTGTCGGTCCACGACCTGAGTGCAGCACCCCTCGTCGGCTCCGGGGGTGGCGCACACTGCCCTATGGAACTCTGTCGTACCGGGCTCGGCCCAGCCTGGAGCCTGAGGGTGCTGCCCTCCTGGTGGGGCTCTTGCCCACCGGGAGAACGGGCCGGCAGCACCGCTCAGGCCCCGTACAGCCACCCTGCCTGGGGGGCCGTGTCTCGTCTCGTCTGCGTCCCGAGGCCGCCAGGCCGAGGGGTCGCCATCCTGGCCCCGCAGGGTCACTACCCAGCACCACAGCAGGGCAGGGCAGGCACCGCAGGTCGGCTACCTGTTCTTCCGGTTCCACGGGTGGTTGGGGTCGAGCGGCACCCTGTCCGCATCACAGCCCCGCAGGCGACCCATCCGGTGTTGAGTCTGCTGTCCTCTGATGGTGCGGCCCGTGGTGTAACCTGCCGGATCCAACGCAGCTGCTGGTCATGGAGTAGCCCCTTCCTGAGGAGAAAGGGATTCTCCCACCATACAACGGGACGGACCTGTGCCACGCCGGCGATACCAAGTACGGCGGCTAATTCCTTCGTCTTCCCAGGGCCTGATCCGGTTGAGCGCCTGGGCCTCGTACTCAGCTCGCGGCAACGCTCCATGAGCACGTCGCGTCTTGGTTTGACGCTGCCGATCGTGCTCCCGTCGGATGTCGGGCGTGACGAGATGCCTGAACCCGCAGGAACGCATCTCAATCTCGGTGATGCTAAGCATCTCGACGATCGTCTCGGTGCAGAAGCGGTAGCGGGGGTCGACGAGACGGCTTCGGTACTCGATCTTTCGGCCAAGGGCAGCATCCTCTGCCCGGCGAATCACGCTGCTCAGCCGGGAGGCGGTCTCCCGCGTGCTCCAGTGGCCACCCGTCACCTCATTGGCCAGGGCCTGGATCTCCCGGTGGACCATCCGGCCCGGCACCAGATAACCCATAGCCGTGCCCGCCAAGAGCAGCCAGGCATCCCGCTCGCCGGCCGGCAGGCTGCCGAACCAGCGATGTCTCAGCAGGAGCTGTAGCTCTGCAAGGCGGCCCTCCCAAAGCCCGGCTGCCTCAAAATGGCGTGCCGGCCGAGGACGTGGCTGGCCATGGGCTTGACGGGCTGCACGTTCCAACCGGAGGCTGATGATCTCGGACCGGCTGAGCGGCAGGATCTCATCAGCCAGCAGATCGAAGTCCCATAGCTGGCCTACCGGGGTCAGTGCCTCGACCAACCGATCAGCCCGTCTGTTACGGGTGCCGGCCAGGCGTAAGACCCGAGCCGCGTCGGTAGCCAGGGGATCTGCGCCCAGCTGCTTTAAGATGATGTAGAGTTCCTTCTGGCAGGCTCGCCACCGCGGCAGGGCGGCACGCGGCAAAGGCGTGTGCAGCCAGACCAGTGCCAGGCCACGACCGGTGTCGAGCGCGAAGGACGGGGATGGCTGCCCGGCACGTCCCAGCGCCTCAAGGGCGAGAGCCAGGACGTGGTGTGGATGGGCATCGGCATGAGAGGTCCGATAATAGTCCAGGTCGACGAACAGGGCGTCCAGGGCAGCCAGGCGCGCCACCAACCGTCTTGGGCCGAAGAAGCGGTTTTGCGTGATGTAGACGTCCTCGACGCCCCCAAGCTGGCGCACGGCATACGGGAGTTCAGGAACCGTGACGGTGTTCTCATGCCAGCTGGCACCGTGCTTGCGGGCGATGGTGACATGGCCGCGCCCGCCGGCATGCAATGCTGCTGCGTGGTCCTCAGGAGATCGGATGTGGACGGGGCGGAGAGAACAGGGGTCAGTCTGAAGAGACATGCTGGAAGATCCGGGCAGGCTGAACGTTGATGTAGCGTTTGAGAGGGTAGCACTACGCCATGATAGGTCTTGCCGGCCTTTTTACCCGATGGCGCATAACCCACCACGTAATACTGCGTATCGTCATTTTCTGCTCGTCACAAACCAGTTTATGACAATCAGAGCTGTAACTCATGAAAAACCCTGAGGACTAGAAGTGCCTAGAATCATTGTGCGGCTGAGTACTATGATTTTCATTATGTAGGCGCGGCGGCACGCTCGGCCTCGGCGCCTTGGGCAAAGCGCATGCGCCAGTCGATCACTCCTCGCCGAAGAATCATCGCCCTCGACTGGCTGCCGGAGAAGATGACTTCGTTCAGGTCGGATAACGTGTGGCACATCTGCAAAGGATCAAATAGCTCTCTGCTAGTCTCCTCGCTGAGATAATAAACAAATCTACGGCCAGCTGGTTTGATCAGGAGAGACTCAATATTATTCATTTTATCATCTTTTATTGCTATGTAGCTAGTCAAGGAAGCGGTCAACTCAGTGCGTGTCATGCGCATGCTTCTTTGTCGGCAAGACACTGGCCGAGCAAGAATCGCTCTGTGATGGACCTGTCTTTAGCAAATAAGTTGTATCGTGAAAAGCTATAGACAAAGGTTTCTTTTGGAAACACATAGGTTTCTATTGATGGCTCCCGGTTTCCAAAAATAGCAAAAACGTTTATAATACAAGTAAATCTAAGTTTCCTTGGGGAAACCATGAGAACACTTTGCAGTCGAAAGCTATTCCGGCCAGAAAATGTGTGTTTCTAGATTGATTATTTTTGAACTACCTCGCAAATATGCTGCATTGGCCGTCATGGTGGCATCAGCCGTAATAATGGTCGAGAGGAGCCAAAATCCTGGGGAGGAGAGGCGACAATAGCTGCCCCTTTGGTACCTGCATGAGCGGGGGGTGCAGTCGGTGGTGGCGGCAACCGTGCGCTTCTGCTCAGCGCTTCGGCCACGCTCCAGCTGATGCAGCGGAAGCGCTGGGGGCTGCTCGGTGCGGTAGACGTCAGGGTACTCCTGTCGAGGAGCTGGTAGACTATCGGGAGCGTGCTTCAGGTCCGGCTCATGGAGTGCGCTCCTCAGGATACTTACATGATGAACCGATCTGGCTTATGTCTAAATTCAGACAAGGAGCTTGAGGAACATGTTAGGTGCGCACAGGCGGGCACCGGTCGCGGCTGGCCCGCGGATTCTCAACAGGTCGCGCTTTGATCCTGTTCACCGCAGAGAGCTGAGCCCGCCTGCCCTAAGAACCTTTCTGGCCATCGCTGATCTGTGGCGCCTTGCTGAGGACGAGCGGCGGCTGGTGCTGGGCTATCCGGCCCGCTCGACCTATCAGAACTGGTGCCGACTGGCGCGCGAGCATGGCGGCTTCACCCTCGATGCCGACGTGCTGACCCGCATCTCGGCCGTGCTCGGCATCCATCAGGCGCTGGGCGTTCTGTTCCACGATGAACAGGCCGGGGTGCAGTGGTTGCGGACGCCGCACGCGGCCCTGGTGTTCGGTGGACACCCGCCGATCAGCCTCATCACCAGCGGTTCACAGGACGCGCTGCTGACGGTGCGGCGCTTCCTCGATGCCGCCAGGGGCGGGCTCTATATGGCCCCCAACGCCGTCGATGCCGATCCTGCCCCCTACACGGACAGCGAGATCGTCTTCCGGTGAGCTGGCCGCTGGCTCCTGCGCCGCAGCCGTCCTACCGGCTGGTGCCCTCGCAGTTCCCACCCATCGGGCTGTTCGACACGGTGGCCACTGCCGCCGACCTGCCAGCCGTGCTGGAGCTGGCCGGCTGGACCAACGACCGGCTGGTGCCGGAGCGGATCCAGCGCCTGCCCGAGCAGGAATGGGTCTATGGGCGCAGCAACTCCAGCGTGGTGATGGCCGCTTTCCTGCACGGTGCGCCGGAGGGCAGCCGCTTCAATGGCCCGGATCTAGGCGCTTGGTACGCGGCCGATGACGTCCACACTGCCGTTGCTGAGGTCGGCCACCATCTCCGTCGGGAAGCGGTGGCACGCAACGTGCCGGAGATGCGCCGGATCTTTCGCAGCTATGCCGCCCGGCTGCTAGGCGACTACCTCGACATCCGTGGCCAGCAGGCAGCGCTTCCCGACGTCTATGCGCCAGACCGCTATGAGGCCTCACAAGCATTTGGCGAGGCAGTCCGTGCCGAGGGGGGCGCCGGCATCCTGTACGAGAGCCTGCGCCGCCAGGGCGGGCAGAGCGTTGTCGCCTACCGTCCGACCCACGTGATGGACGTGGTGCAGGCCGATCATTTCGAGGTACTGGCGGTGGCCGCCGAGCGCCGGATCGAGGTGCGCAGGTTGTAGGCACCTACTAGTGCCTAAACCAGCCGCGCCACTACCGCCCCTGGGTGCCAGCCGCCTCTACCGAACGGCTTGTCTGACTGAGCGCAGTGCTGATGGCTGAAGCCCACTAACTCAAGGGATGGGAAGCGTGCCATGTCCTGGTGGCGGCTGGGCACGCGGCAAGCTTGGTGCGGCGCCAGCACGGGGTGCAGGAGCTGGAGGCCGATAGGATGGCGCTGCTTTGGGGGTTAGACCGGTTCCAAAGCTGCGCCAGGTCAAACTGCCAAGACGACTTTAGTTGCTTCGCTCGTAGATGCATTATGACATTTGATTACATGAAAGAATCATGCCAGCCGCCTCCGCGCGGGCGCGGCGCGTCAGAAAACATGGCGATGCTGACGCCAGCGCTGGAGCAGCCGCTCCAGCCGGGCGGTGGCTTGACCCAGCTGCTGCCGGTGCTGGATAACCGCAGCTGTCCGGAAGACCTGCAGATTTGCCCGGCACACTGAACTAGGCCCCGCCTGCTGGTCCTTCAGAGGAAATCGGCCACATTCAGCTCCGTCACCCCGAACAGGGTGAGCTTGCCGCTCGCGACAACCTCGCCTTCGGCACGCAGGTTGATCACCAGCGAGGTCTTGGTCTCGCCCTCCCAGGTCACCTGTGCGCGTGTGACATACTGATCGCTGCCCTTGATCACGCCGTCGCCGTTGAAGTCGTACTGTCTGAACGGGATTAGATCGCCGTCGAGGACGTCCTCGCCACGAACGAAGTCGGTGACCAGCGTGTCGCTTCTCGGCCGGCTGCCGTCTTCCAGCACGACACCGATGTTCTGCACCCCAAAGCTGTCGCGTCCGGCACTGCCTTCCAGAACGTCGCGGCCGAACCCTGCGATCAACCGATCATCGCCGGCACCACCGCTCAGATGATCATCGGCCGGGCCAACAAGGGGCGTGCGGACACCAAAGGCGTTGTCGCCGAAGATGGTATCCTGCCCGGCCCCGCCTATGAGACGATCGGCACCGTCATTGCCGAACAAGTCATCATCGCCGCTGCCGCCATCGATCAGATCGTTGTCGTTCCCGCCATTGATGACGTCCTGGCCGCCCATCCCGCGCAGGACGTCGGCGCCGCCGTTACCCCACAAGGTGTTGTCCAGCGCATTGCCGATCAGGACATCGTCGCGCTCGGTGCCGACCTGCCACTGGGCCGTGAAGCGGCCAGCGTTGAAGTCCGCCTCGGTCAGCCCGGTGACGCCGTACACGGTCACCGTCTGGCTGAACGCCGCCAAGCCGCGCAGGCCCGCCACATCGATCACCGTCGACAGCTTGGCGACATCATCTACGGTGACCTGCTGGATCGCCACCAGCTCGTCGCCATCGTCGAGCATGCCGTTGCCGTTGCTGTCGAGCTGACCAAAGCCAACCTCGAAACTGTCGATCCCGTCGGGGACCCGGAACTGGATCGAAATGCCGAGGGAATCCTCGGCGCGGTTGTAGTCCATGACCACATCGTGGCCGATATTGCTGCTCTGCGTCTCCGAGGTGCCTGTCTCATCGAGGAAGAAGCCGAAGCGGTCTCGGCCGCCACCGCCGAAGAGCAGGTCGTTGCCGGCGCCACCGAACAGGCTGTCGCCGCCGCCGCCGCCGGACAGCCAGTCTTCTCCATCCCCACCCTGCAGCGTGTCGTTGCCATCGGCACCGTAGAGCCGGTCGTTGCCAAGATTGCCGAACAGGCTGTCCCGCCCCAGGCCACCGAACAGGAGGTCGTTGCCGGCGCCACCGTCCAGTCTGTCGGTATCCCGACCGCCCAGGAGATAGTCGTCCCCGTCACCGCCCGCGATCTGGTCCAGCCCGTCACCGCCGTCGATCCGGTCATTGCCGCCCTGGCCGTTCAACACGTCGTCGCCTGCAAGACCGGTGATCACATCACCGGTCGCACCACCATCGAGCAGATCAACACCAATGGTCCCGGTGAGTACTACCATGAAGTTCCTCGCCATCCGTTGGATCAGGTGCTGAGTGGCTCATTCTGAATTTGGGCCAGGCCGGATGCGTAGGGCACAAGCGGCCAACACATCCGGCCCGACCATGGCTCAACCTTCGGGCGGCGGACTCAGCACCACCGACGACGGGCGCAGGTCGCTGGCCACCAGCTCGGTCACGCCAAACAGGCTGATGGACTGGGGGATATTGTAGTTGGCCCATGCGGTCTGGCTCAGGTCCACTACCAGCGACGACCTGGTGGCGCCCTCGAAGCTCAGCTCCTCCAGGCTGAAGCCGGTGTCGTCAGCGTTGAGCTTGTCGTCGCCATTGGTGTCGAAGCGGTCCAGACCGAACACTTCATCCCGCTCGGACGAGCTCTGCTGCAGGAACAGAATATCCTGGCCATGGGTGAAGTCGGTGACGAACGCCTCGCCGGCATAGATCGTGCCGTCGGTGAAGATGTTCGAGTAGTGGAACGTGTCGGCGCCGCTGCCGCCGATCAGGGTGTCCTTACCGGCTGAGGCGCTGATGAAGTCGTCGCCAGTACCGCCGTCCATCAGGTCGTCGCCATCGGGCTGGCCATCGAAGTTGTAGTAGGCAAAGCCGCCCAGCCCGTCATTGCCGGCGCCACCGAACAGCTGGTCGTCGCCCATGTAGCCCTGCAGCTGGTCGTTGCCGTCACCGCCGAACAGCACGTCCTTGCCAAAGCCGCCCTGCAGGTCGTCGTCACCGGCATTGCCGGTCAGGCGATCGTCGCCGTCCGCGCCGTTAAGGGCGTCATTGCCGAGGCCGCCGAAGATCTGGTCGGTACCCTTGCCGCCGAACAGGACGTCCCGGCCATTCCCGCCTGAGATGTAGTCGTCGCCGGCACCAGCGTTGATCTGGTCGTTGCCATCCCCACCGAACAGCTGGTCGTTGCCCGCGTCACCCAGGATCGTGTCATCCCCGGCATCACCCATCACCAGGTCATTGCCGAGGCCGCCATGCAGCCAGTCCCGGCCGTCGGCTCCATATAGCTTGTCGTCGCCATCCAAGCCGCGGACGACATCATTGCCGCCTGCGGCATTGACCCAGTCCTTACCCGCAGTGCCGGAAATATCGTCGTCCTGTTGCGTGCCGAAGATGACTGCCACCGAAGCTCTCCTGTGGTGTGGTTCGCTGGGGCGCGTCGAACTTTATGTATTTTCTGCAACCTAAATGCCATGATCTAGAAGGCAAGAGAGTTGCTCGAATAATATGTCGCGGATCGGGCACAGCTCGCTGGCTGTGGAAATGGCTGCTCTAGGGACAGAAACAGGCGCGCGTTCCAAGACCAGCTTGCTTTCGCCGTCGCCGCCCATGCGTTTGCGTTCCAGCTCGACCGGCCGGCGGTGCAGTGCATCTGGGTCGCCCAGGCCCAGGACGGCGCCGAGCTGGTCGTCTGGCAGGACGTCGCCACGGTGTGGGCCTCCAAGGTCGAGAGCCTGAGCCTCGAAGCCATGCGCGCCGATCAGGCCGCCCAGGCCGAGGCCGCGGCGGTCTTTCGGATCCGCTACCATCCCAACCTGCGCGCCGAGCTGCGGCTGGTCGACGACCAGAGCCTTGTGTGGAACATCGAGAGCATCGCCGAGATCGGCCGGCGCGACGGCATCGAGCTGAGGTGCAGCAGAGTACGCGATTGAGGCCCTGGCCGGTCAGGACCGGCCGGCCCATGTCGCCGACATGCCGATCGACCCGTCCACGCCGTTGCGCACCATCACCAACGACCTGCGCATCACCTGTCGCGCCTGCGGCCGGGTGATGCCGATCCTCGCCGTGGCCCTGCGTGCCGGGGCCGGCGTGGTACCAACGGTCGGGGAGCTGGCGCGGCGCCTACGTTGCACGGGCTGTGGGACCCGGGGGCAAGTGACGCTGGAGATCGAGCCCCAGTGAGGCTCCTAGGGCGCCGATCTTGGATCCGCTGGTGTGACGGGACCTGCAAGGCCTATCGGCGCCTGACGAGGCTCTGGGGCGATTTTCCGGCGATTGAATCTTGGAAATGACGACCGGGGCAAGTGTAGGGCTCTGTCTCCCGGCCGTCCCGGCACGGACAGCAGATCAGTCCCGGCCTGTCTAGTTCCGCGGCCCCGTTCGCCCGGCTTGCTGTTCCAGGAACGTCAGCTGCTCCTCGAAGATGCGCAGCATGTCCTGCATGGTGGTGAGCAGAACGCGCGAGTGGATGGCGGAGCGGCCATCCTGTTCGCGTTCGGCGATGCGGGCTTCCTGCCGGACGACATGGCGGCGGGCTTGGGCAACGTGGCGGCGGACACGATCAAGCGCGGTTTTGGGGTCGGGCATCGCGGGACCATGCTAACATCGAGATGGAACGCGCCCGAAGGCGTGGTGCGATCGTCAAGCGGCCGGCTGGTCCCGGGGTTCCGGGCCGGGTCGTCAGCGCCTGGCCCAGGCCTGCAGGGCGGTGCTTTTGCGGAGCGCGCGCATGGCACGCTCCAGCTCGGCCAAGGTCCGGTAGGCCGCTTCGACCTGGTGGTGCTGGCCGCGCTCGACCAGCCGGTCGATGTGGTCGCACTGTCGGGCGACCCGATCCTCCGCAACGATCAGCAGCGGGGATTGGCGCAGGTGGGGCATGGGGAGGACTTCGCACCGGTAGGGATTGGACAATTCAACCGCTGGCCGCGCGGCAAGTTCTCCGGCGGGCGGTGCGGCCGGTATTCGCATCGGCCGGCAAAATCATTGGTCGGCGTCGGCGGCTGGCGACTACCGCTCCGGGATTCCGTCATTTCCAACAACTGTCCCATCTGTCGTCTGGAGAGGTTTTTGACCGAAGAGAGGTGGGACATGCGGTGAAGGCGGCGGCAAAAAAGGATTCCTTTCGCCTTAGTCAGGCGACGACTTTAAGGGCCATCCACAGCGCCATAGCGATCATCATCAGGTTCTCGGTCAGCGACACGAAGCCGAGCGGGACCTTGCTCGACCCGCCGACACAAGCGCATTTCAGCTCACGCCGGTCGATGTAGACGGCCTTGAACACCGAGACCGCTCCGACCGTGCCGATGAACAAGGCGGTTGGGATGGACAGCCAGTCCAGAGCATGGGCGATCATCAGCACTCCGGCCAGTCCCTCGGCGTAGGGGTAGATGTAGGAATACGGTACCCACCGCCTGGCCAGCAGGTCGTAGTTCAGGAACATGGTGGCGAAGCTCTCGACATCCTGGAGCTTAAGAAGCGCCAGTACGGTCATGCTGAAGGCGATGAACCACTCGACCGCCCGCAGCGTGAAGGGCGTGCCGTAGGCGGAGTGGCTCACGGCCAGGGCCATCAGCAGGGTGGTGACGAACAGCATGACCACCGGCCGGTAGGTCGTCGCATCCGGGCTGGCGACCGGCTTGCCAAAATAACGGCGAAGATCGTCGTAACCGCCGATCCGTTTCCCATCGATGAACGTCTGGGGCGTGGACTGGACGTCATGCTCGGCCTTGAAGGCGTCCGTCGCGGCGCGCGACGTCAGCCACTTGTCATCGACCGAGAAGCCCTGGCGGCGAAGCAGGTCCCTGGCCTTCAGGCCAAAGGGGCAGATATGTTCATCCATGACCATGCGATAGAGAGTGGCCTGGTGAGGCTGGACTTGGTCATGTGCCACTGAGACAGCTCCTTTGCCGGATCGCCTGCTGCTCCAGGCGGTCGGTGTCCTGGCCGAGCCACCGCCAATACCGAATGATCTCGAGCTGGCGGGTGATGCGCCGCTCGGCGGCCACGACCCGCTCTTCCAGCCAGCGCAGGTGCACATCCGGGTCCATCCGGATGACCCCGACGAGGTGGGCGCCATCACGACCCGAACGTTGCCGGATGGCGCAGGCAGACGCCGGAGTGGCCGGTGGCACGGCCACTCCTAAACGCCGGCCTCAGTCCTTCTTCAGGCTGTCGGCCGCGCCCTTGGCGGTTTCCTTCACGTCGTGCGCGGCACCCTTCACGTCGCCCTTGGCCTTGTCGGCCTTGCCCTCGGTTTCCAGGCGCTCGTTGCCGGTCACCTTGCCCGTGGTCTCCTTGACGGCGCCCTTCGCCTTGTCGATCTCGCCAGCCATGAGGCATCTCCTTGGGATCTTGGTTGCCCAAGGTAGAAGGATCGCATGCCCACGGGTTCCCTTCCGGTCTGGAAACGACCGGTCCGCGGAAGAAACCCTGCGGCAAGAGAACTCGGCTCGTCGGTGCCTGATAGCGGTGTTATGAATGATTAGGCTGGCGACATGGGTGATCGTGCCGCTTTTGGCCGCCGCCCAGGCCTGACGCGCCAAGACGGCGTGGCGGTGCCGGTGCCAGCACCGGAGTGCCTGCTCCATGCCGTCCAGCCGCTGCTCCAGCCAGACCAGGTTCTGGCCAAGCCGCCACCATGCCGGATCAGCGCCAGCGGCCAGGTGATCCGCAGCTCCATTACTCGGTTCGCCAAGGACGTGCTGCCGCCGCTGGAGCAGGAGGTCAGCCCCTGGACCGGAGCGGCAAGGAGGCGCTGCCGCAGGTGGCCTGAGGCGAAAGCTCCACCTCTCGACAACCGATCGGCCGCACCGGACACTGCCCGCGGATCGAGGAAACAAGAGGACCCGTTCATGCGGCCGGTCATCATCAGCGTCGCGATCACCGGCTCCGTACCGCGCAAGGCGCATAACCCGTCCGTCCCGGTCTCGCCGTCCGAGCAGATCGAGTCGACGCATCAGGCGTTCGAGGCCGGGGCGGCGCTGGTGCATATCCACGTCCGTAATGACGACGAGACGCCTTCCTCCGACCCGGAGCGCTTTGCGCGCGTGCAGGAAGGAGTGCGCCGCTACTGTCCGGGCATGATCGTCCAGTTCTCCACCGGCGGGCGCGGCCGGGCACCCGCGGAGCGAGCGAGCGCCCTGCCCCTTCGTCCCGACATGGCGTCGCTGTCGACTGGCTCGGTGAACTTCCCCTCGATCGTCTACGAGAACCAGCCGCCGCTGGTGACCGAGCTGGCACGGGCCATGCAGGAGTTTGGCGTGAAACCGGAGATCGAGATCTTCGACCTGTCCCATCTCCATGGCGCGCGCCGGCTGGCCGATGCCGGGCTCATGGATGAGCGAGCGCATCTCCAGTTCGTGCTAGGCATCCAGAACGCCATGCCGGCGGAGCGCCATCTCCTGGAGATCCTGGTCAAAGAAGGGCTGCGGCTGTTCCCGCAAGCAACCTGGACGGCAGCCGGCATCGGCCGACACCAGCGGCCGGTGTCGACCTGGGCAATTGAATTCGGCGGGCATGTCCGGACCGGGCTGGAGGACAATATCCGCATCTCGGCAGAGCGGCTGGCCACAAGCAATGCCGAGCTGGTCGCTGTCGCCGCCGAACAGATCCAGGCGGCAGGGCACAGGGTCGCAACACCGGCCGAGGCGCGCACACTCCTGCGGTTGCCGGCCTGACGGCAAGGCCCGACGCGCCCAAAGCCAGAGCGCGTACCTGATCGAGCATGGGCAGCATGGCGGAAGGTGCTGGGCCTGCGGCACCGAGCAGCGGCCAAGCGGGTTATTATCGACTATTGATTCCGTATATTGATATATGACACTGCGTCCGGTCCTTACCTCCCCTGCGAAGGAGGGCCGGCCGGTAGGGCTATGGAAGGAAGAGCGATGAGCGTCCTGCAGCTGGGCACTCTCGAGAAGGCTTACAAGATACTCGACCTGTACTACGAGAACGCAGAAAGCTTCACCTTCTCCGAGATCGTCGAGAAGACCGGATTGGAGAAAGGCTCCGTCCAGCGGCTGCTGTTCACGCTGCAGAATCTCGGCCTGCTGCGACGTCACCAGCGCTACAAGAGGTACAGCCTGTCGCCGCGGTTCGTGTCCTACGCCGTGTCGTTCATCCAGGCCGATCCTTTGATGACGAAAGCAACCCGGCACCTGGAGTCGCTGGCACGGCAGACCAGCGAGTCGGTCGGCGTGGCGATCATGGACAATGCTCACGTCTTCTATCTCAGTCGGATCCCTAACTTGGTCAGCCACGACTTCGCTCTTTTGCCAATCCGGCGCCATGCCTACTGCACGGCGGCCGGACGAGCGATGCTGGCGCATCTTTCCAACGAGGACGTCGACCGGCTGCTGGCACTCTCGCCGCTGCGCCGCCTCACCGCCCAGACCGTGGTCGATCCCGACGAGATCCGCCGGCGGATTGTCGCGGCCGGCAAGGAGGGGTTCGCCTGGCAGGATGGTGAGGTGCTCGAACGGGAGATCGGGGTGGCGGCCGCGATCCTGGGCGACGGCGACATCCCGGTCGCGGCTGTATCGATCTCGATCAACAAGGCCAATTATGACCTGGCCAGGGCCAAGCAGGTGTTCGGGCCGATGGTCCGAGCGGCGGCCCAGGACATGTCAAGTCCTGCCTTGTCGGCCAGCAGCTTCTCCAGCGCCTTTGCCGCTAAGCGTGTTCAGGCCGATGCGGTCCGCTGAAACAGCTGCACGACATTGCCGTCCGGATCCTCGAACGCGAGGGTCCTGCCGTGCCCGCCCATGTCCCGCTCGGCGATGATCCGGGCACCGGCGGCCTCGACCCGGGCGCGCATCTCCTCCAGCGAATCCACCTCGAACACGGCGATGGCGCCGCTGGCACCGGCAGGCGCCTCTTCCGGAATGGCCAGCGCCAGGTTGGCGTCGCCGACCGCGAGCTGGACCCAGCGGCCGGGATCGTCGAACTTGACGCGCAGGCCCAGCACGTCCGCGTAGAAGCTGCGGGACCGCGCCGTGTCGCCGACGACATAATAGACGTTCTGCAGGCGCTTGATGCCCATGCCTTGCTCCGGTGGTCAGGCGGCAGTGCTAGAGGCCGATCTCGGCGAAGGTTCGCGCCACGGCACGCTGCAGCCTTGCCACGAGCTCGTCGAGCTGCGCCTCGGTCAGGATGAAGGGCGGTGCCAGCAGGACATGGTCGCCCTGCCCGCCGTCCAGCGTGTTGCCGGCGGGATAGCAAATCAGCCCTTCCTGCATGGCGTTCGCCTTGAGGCGAAGATGCATGCGCAGTGTCGGGTCGAGCGGCTCCTTGGTGGTGCGGTCCGAGACGAACTCCAGACCCAGGAACATGCCCCGGCCGCGGATGTCGCCCACATGGTTATGATCGCCGAACGCTTGGCGCAGCCTAGCCAGCAGGCCCACACCCTGCGTCCTGACCCGGGCCAGCAGGTCGTCCTCCTCGATCACCTTCTGCACCGCGAGCGCTCCAGCGCAGGCCGCGGCATGACCCAGATAGGTGTGGCCGTGCTGGAAGAAGCCCGTACCGCCGCACACGGCCTGGTAGATCCGCGCGGATGCGATCATGGCGCCGATCGGCTGGTAGCCGGCCCCCAGGCCCTTGGCGATCGTGACGATGTCCGGCACGACCCCGTCCTGCTCGCAGGCGAACAGGGTGCCGGTGCGGCCCATCCCGGACATGACCTCGTCCAGGATCAGTAGGATGCCGTGCCGGTCGCAGATCTCGCGGATCCGCCGGAAATAGCCCGGCACGGGCGGCACGGCCCCCAGCGTGGCGCCGACCACGGTTTCGGCCACGAAGGCGATGACGCTGTCCCCGCCATGGCGCGCGATCACCGCCTCCAGCTCCTGGCCCAGGCGGTCGACATAGGCGGCATCGCTCTCGTGCTCACCCCGCCCGCGATAGGCGTTGCAGGCCGAGACATGGTCGACCTCGATCAGCAGCGGCTCGTAGAGGGCGCGCCGGCCGATATTCCCGCCAACCGCCAGGGCACCCAGCGTGTTGCCATGGTAGCTCTGCCGGCGCGCGATGAAGCGGCGGCGCTGCGGCTGACCCTGCTCCACGAAATATTGCCGAGCCAGCTTGAGTGCCGCCTCCACGGCTTCCGAGCCGCCGGACAGGAAATAGACATGGCTCAGGTCACCTGGCGCCCGCTCGGCCAGGAATGCGGCCAGCTCCTCGGCGGGCTCGGAAGTGAAGAACGCGGTATGGACAAATGCCAGGCGGTCGAGCTGGCGCTGGATCGCCTGGGTCACCCGCCGCTCGCTATGGCCCAGGCAGGAGACCGCCGCCCCGCCCGACGCATCCAGGTAGCGCCGCCCTTCCCTGTCAACGATGTAGGGTCCCTCCCCGGCCACCGCGCAAGGATAGGTCTGCTTCGGCGCCCGGTGGAAGACATGGCTCATCGGGAGGTACTTTCCTCATCATCGGCAAGGGAACGGAAGACGCCGTCGAAATAGACGAGCGGCCGGTCGGCGGCACCGAGCTCGACCTGTTCCACCACGCCAACCGCGACGATATGGGAGAAGATCGGCATCAGTCGGCCGACCCGGCAGTCGATATGGCAGGTGGCACCGCTCAGGCGCTGCGGACCGTCATGGTCATGGCTCCACGGCACCAGCTCGGCGCGTGGGCCGGGCCCCAGGCGCCCGGCGAACACGTTGGCCTGGTAGGCCTGGTCGTCGGCCAGCACATGCACGGTGAAGCGCCGCTCCTGACGCAGCGCATGCATGACGCTGGAGGAGGCGCGGATCGACACGAGCAGGGAGGGCGGCTCCATTGACAAGGAGGTGACCGAGGTCGCGGTCAGCCCCGCGATCCCCTCGCCATGGCGAATGGTCACGGCGCACACCCCGGCTGCCAGACGGCGCATGCTCGCCCTAAAGGCGTCCGCGACCCCGGCTGCCGGTGCGGGAACGGGATCACCGGCGAGCCAGGGACCCTCCTCGATGATCTCGCCGACCAGCAGCGTGGTCGCGTCCATTCAGGCCGCCGCCTGCGCCGGCTTGCGACCATCCTCCGCGAGCGCCCTGGTCACCAGCGGCATCACCTCACTCCCGAACCGCTCCATCGAGCGCAGTACCGCCTTCGCCTCGATGCCGGCCGGCCACATGAAGCAGCTGAGGTCGGTGATGCCGTTCGTGCGCACCTCGGCGATGATGCGCTCGGCCACCGTCTCCGCACTGCCGATCGGGACTGATTGCTGGATCTTCTCCAGGCTCGGCTCGCCTTCCAGCTTCTGGTCGCGGATGACGTGCCCGTCCAGGACCTGGGCGCCCACGCGCATGTGGCCGGCACAGCGGCCGGCATAGCGGATGCCGGCGGCCACCCGGTCGAGCTCTGCCCGGTCGTCGGTGACATAAACGTAGCGCTGCGCCGCAAAGCGGCGTCCGGCGAGATCATGGCCCGCCTCGGCATACTTGCCGGCGACGAAGTCGTGCATCCCGGCGAGCGCCTTGCTGTCGCCCCAGCCGACCGTGATGAACGGTACCGCGTCGGTGGCGACCGCCTGGTTGATGATGGCGGGCGACCAGGACACGAAATAGGTGTCGATCCGGCGGGGTGTGTAGAGCCGGATCGCCTGCGGCACGTCGGGCAGCTGGTAGAACCTGCCCGCATAGCCGAACCGGTTCTGGTGTACCGCTTGGTCGATGATCTGCCAGATCTCCAGCATCCGCTCCTGCCGCTCGGCGAGATCGGCGCCGAACGCCTCGAACTCGAAGCGCTGGTAGCCCGACCCGATGCCGAGTGCCGCGCGACCCTCGCTCAGCTGGTCGAGCAGGGCCACTTCCTCGGCCACGCGGATCGGGTTGTAGAGCGGTGCCACGATCACGGCCGGGCCCAGCCGGATCCGCCTAGTCTCCCGCGCGGCGGCGGCGGCGAACATCAGCGGCGAGGGCGAGAGGCTGTAGTTCGAGAAGTGGTGCTCGGCGAACCAGGCGGTGTCGAAGCCCATCGCGTCGGCCTGCTTCACGCAGTCCAACGTGCCCTGATAGACCTCGCGCTGCTCGATCCTGAACTGGTTCATCAGGTTGAAAAGGCCGAACCGCATGCCGTAGCCTCGTATCGGAGTTTGGTAGTCAGTATCTTTATTCGATAATTGATGTCAACGCGCGTTCCGGGCCCGCGTCAGGCGTTCCGGCGCGTCCCGGTCAGATGCCGACGATGACCTCGCCGCCGTTCGGGCTGATGACCTGACCGATGATGAAGTCGGACCGTGGCGAGGCCAGGAAGGCGACGGTATAAGAGATTTCCCGGGATTCCGCGTAGCGGCCGAGCGGCACGCGGGCGACCTTCTGGGCCATCTTCTTCTCGATGTCGGGCTGGGACATGACCATCTCGGTCAGGACGCCGCCCGGCGCCACCGCGTTCACATGGATGTTCCAGGGCGCCAGTTCCTTCGCCCAGGCCTTGGTCAGGCCGAGCAAAGCCGCCTTGGCCGCGCAATAGGGCGAGGCATAGTGATGGCCGACCATGCCCCAGATCGACGAGATGTTGATGATCTTGCCGCGGCGCTGCTCCTTCATGAACGGCAGCACCGCCTTGCCGGCGAAGAAGCTGCCGCGGACATGCACGGCGAAGGTTCGGTCGAAGTATTCCTCGGTGGTGTCCTCGATCAGCGGCTCGCCGCCGATCCCGGCATTGTTGACCAGGATGTCGATCCGTCCGAGCCGGTTGCCGGCCTCGGTGAGTGCTGTGGTCAGCGCCGCCGTGTCGGCGACGTCGCAGGCAATGGCCGTGGCATCGCCGCCCTCGGCGCGGACCAGTGCCGCCGTCTGCTCGGCCCGCGCACCGTCGATGTCCTGGGCGACGATCCGGGCACCACGTTCGGCCAGGAGCTGGGCATGGGCCTTGCCCATGCCGGCCCCTGCCCCGGTGATGACGGCGACCAGCCCTTCGAGTTCCCGCATCGTCCTTCTCCTCCAGGCCGGTGCCGCCGGATCGCGGACGCGCGTCGTCCGGCCAGGCGTGCCCGCGATGATCTTTCAGAAACCGACGATCGTCTTGCCGCCGTTCGGGCTGATGACCTGGCCGGTGATGAACGCGGCCTCGTCGCTGGCCAGAAACGCCACGCTCTCGGCGATCTCCTCGGGCTGTGCCCAGCGGCCGAGCGGCACCTCCCGTTCCTCACGGCGCACGCCCTCCTCGCCGAGATTCTCCAGCACCATCCGGCTCCAGACCCCGCCCGGTGCTATCGCGTTCACGGTGATCCCGAACGGCGCCAGCTCCTTGGCCCAGGCCTTGGTGAGGCCCAGGATCGCACCCTTGGCGGCGATGTAGTCGGACGCCATGTGGTGCCCGGCCTGCGCCCAGCGCGACGAGACGTTGATGATCCGGCCCCAGCCGCGGCGCTTCATCGCCGGGACCACGGCACGGCCGCAGAAGAACGAGCCCTTCACATGGACGCCGATCATCTGGTCGAACGCGGCCTGGTCGATGTCCTCGATGACGCGGTCGATGCCGATCCCGGCATTGTTGACCAGGATGTCGATGCCGCCGAAGCGTGCCTGCACGTTGGCGGCCATCCGGTCGATCGCGCTGATGTCGGTGATGTCGAAGACATAGGCGGCGACCTCGCCCCCATCCCTGCGGATCAGTTCCTCCGTCCCTGCCAGGCCCTGCCCGTCGATGTCCTGGACGATGGCGACGGCACCTTCGGCGGCCAGCCGGATCGCATGGGCGCGCCCCATGCCCGAAGCCGCACCGGTGACGATGGCGACCTTGCCGCCAAAAGATTGGTTCATGTCAGCTCCCAGCCACCAGCAGGGCATCGCGCCGGCTCCAGCCGACCGTCACCTTCTGGCCCTTTTGCAAGAGGACGATGTCCGGGGCGGACGGGATGCGGACCGTGAGCAGGAGGTCGCTACCGTCGAGCCGGACCCGGTAGCGGATGCTCCCGGTGGTGTAGACCGCATCCTCGACCTGTGCGGCGAACCTGTTGTCCATCCGCGGCAGCTGCGCGCCGATCGCCACCGCCTCGGGACGCACGCAGACGACATCGGCGCTGCCGCGACCCTGCGGGGCGGTGGCCTCGACGACGAGGCCGTCGCCGATATTGACGCTGACCTCGTTGCCTCGGCTGCCGGCGATGCCCTGCACCGGCAGGAGGCTCGCCTCGCCCAGGAAGCTCGCGACGAAGATGCTTTCCGGTCTCTCGTAGAGCTCGCGGGGCGAGCCGATCTGCTCCAGCGTGCCGCCGCGCATGATCGCGATGCGATCCGCCATGTAGGCGGCCTCGTGCTGGTCGTGCGTCACGTAGATGACGGTCGCACCCAGCGCTTCCTGGAACCGCTTGATCTCTTCCTGCATCTCCTCGCGCAGGTTCTTGTCCAGCGCACCCAGGGGCTCGTCCATGAGCAGGAGCAGGGGGTCGTAGACGGCGGCCCTGGCGAGCGCCACGCGCTGCTGCTGGCCACCCGAGAGCTCTGCCGGCTTGCGGTCGCCGAAGCCGGACAGGCGGACCATCTCCAGGACGCGCTGGACCTTCGTCACCATTTCCGGCTTGCGGCAGCCACGCATGCGCAGCGGAAAGGCGATGTTCTCCGCGACCGTCATGTGCGGGAACAGGGCGTAGTTCTGGAAAACCATGCCAAAATTGCGGTGATAGGGCGGTGTCGCCACGACATCCACGCCATCCACGTTGATCGAGCCGCCGCTGGGCGCCACGAAGCCCGCGGTGATGCCGAGCAGGGTCGACTTGCCGGAGCCGCTGGGCCCGATGATGGCGAAGAACTCGCCGGCCTCGATCCGCAGGGAAGTGGGCTGCAGCACGGTCAGGGCGCCATAGTCCTTGGTCACGCCCCGGAAGTCGACGACCGCACCCCGGTGGGTGGGCGTGTCCGGCGTCTGCACCGGCACCTTCGGCGCCATGAGCTGCGCGTTCATGGCATGGCCTCCTTGGCCTTGCGCGGCCCGAACCGGCCGGCCACTGCCGCCAGCATCAGGAGCGAGAGCGTGATCAGCAACAGTACCACGGTCGCAGCCGCGATGACCGGGGTCATCTGGTAGCTCAGATGCTCCCAGAGCAGGCGTGGCACGGTGCGGGTCTCCGGGCTGGTCAGGAAGATGGCGAGGATCAGCTCATCGAAGGAGAAGGTGAAGGCGAAGATGAACCCGACCAGCACGCCCACCCGGATCATCGGGAAGGTCACGTAGCGGAACGTGTTCCAGGGATTGGCACCCAGCGTCATCGCGGCCAGCTCGTAGGTCGGCGCGTAGCTGCGTAAGGAAGCCGCCACGGTGATGAACACGAGCGGCATGCAGACCACTGCATGGCCGAACAGGATGCCGGGATAGCTGCCGATGATCCCGAGCCGGACCATGATCGGGAACAGCCCGATGGCGAGGATGATCTGCGGCAGGATCAGCGGTGCGATCATCAATGCTGCCAGCAGCCGGCGGCCCGGGATGTCGCCGCGCACCAGGGCGATGGCCGCGAGCGTGCCGAACACTGTGGCGAGGAATGCTGCCGGCAGGCCGATCAGCACGCTGTTGAGGATGGCCATGCGGTAGTCGAGGCTTTCGGCAAACGCCTCGTACCAGCGCAGGGAGAAGCCCGGCGGCGGAAAGCTCAAAAAGGTCTCGCTGCTGAACGACAAGGGCACGATCACCAGGGTCGGCATCACCAGGTAGATCAGGATTAGGATCGCGAAGGCCAGGATGCCGATGCCGGCCACGCGCCAGGGTGCCGAGGCGGTCATGCCGCCTCGCCTGGCGGCTTGCCGCCGCCGACACGGCGCATGGTGCGCTCGTAGATCACGAACAGGATGCAGGTCAGCACGAGCAGCAAGGTCGCCAGGGCGGAAGCCAGCGGCCAGTTCAGCAGGCGGGATGCCTGCTGCTCAATCAGCACCGCCACCATGGTCCGCTGGCCGCCCAGCAAGGCGGGCGTGATGTAGAAGCCCAGGGACGAGATGAAGACGAGCACGCAGCCGGCACTGATGCCCGGGACCGACAGCGGCAGGTAGATCGAGACGAACTGCCGGAACGGGTTGGCACCCATCACCGCGGCGGCGCGCAGCAGGTTGGTGTCGATGCCGCGCATGGTGCTGAGCAGCGGCAGGATCATGAAGGGCAGCATGATGTGGATCATCGCGATCTGCATGCCCACGCCGTTGCTGGTCAGCCGGAGCGGCCGCTCGATCAGGTCCATGGCCAGCAGGAAGTCATTCAGCACGCCCTTGCGCTGCAGGATGACGATCCAGGCATAGGTCCGGATCACGGTGCTGGTCCAAAACGGGATCAGGATCGCTGCCAGGCAGAGATGGAGCAGGCTGCCCCGTGCGCGGCTGACCACGAACGCCACGGGATAGCTGAGCACGAGCGCGCACAGGGTGACGAGCAGGGCGGATTGGAAGGTGTAGAGGAGTACCGACAGCGTGCTGCTGTTGGACAGGATCTCTGCATACTGCGCAAAGCCCGGAGTCGGACCGGAGAAGCTCTGCACCACCACCGTGCTGAGCGGCAGGATGAAGAAGGCCAGCAGCAGCAGCAGCGGCGGCAGCAGGAGTAGGGCATTGCCCCGGCCAGGCGACCATGGACGACGCCCGGCCCGCCTGGGCATGGCCGCGACCGTGCCGATCGTCGTCCGCTGCAGCATCGCCGGTTTCCTTTAGCCCAGCAGCCACTTGTTGAAGCGGTCGAACACGGCCGGCCCGTTCTCGGCCCAGTAGTCGAAGTTCTGGAACACGGCAGTCTTGCTGTTCTGCGGCGAGTTCGGCAGCCGCGCCAGCTCGGCCTCGCTCAATAGCTCGAACGCCTTGGTGTTGACCGGGCCGTAGGGGATCGTCTTGGCGAAGGTCGCCTGGTTCTGGGCGTCCATCATGTTCGCCAGGAACTCCATGGCGGCCTTCTTGTTCTTGGCCCCCTTGGGGATGACCATCGCGTCGCAGACATAGAGCGCGTGGTCGAACGTGTAGTCGACCGGGCCGCCCTCCTCCTTGGTCTGATACACGCGGCCGTTCCAGACCGTGCCGACATCGACCTCGCCGCCGATGACCAATTGGGCCGCCTGGGCGCCTGAGGTCCACCAGGTCAGGTTGGGCTTGATCCCGTCCAGCATGCGGAACGCCAGATCCAGATCGATTGGGTAGAGCTTGTCGCGCGGCTGGCCGCCGCCCATTGCCGCCACCTCGAGGGTCTGGGGTGCCAGCTTCCACAGGCTGCGTTGCGCATCGAGCTCCGGATTGAAGAACTCGGCCCAGTCCTTCGGCCGGGTGTCGGCGTCGAAGCTGCCGGTATTCCAGGCCATGACATAGGCGGCGACATCGGCCAGCAGGTAATGATCGCTGGCCGTCGCTTCGGGAAGGAGCGCCGACCTGTCGATCAGGTCGAAGTCGATCGGCTCCAGGAGCCCAAGCTGCGCGAGTGCCGCCGCCTCGGTGGCGTCGATGTTGAGGACGTCGACATCAACCGCGTTGTTGTCGACCATCGCCTTGACACGCGCCGTGTCCATGTAGGGAGCACCGACGATCTGGATGCCGGTCTTCGCCTTGAACGTGTCGAAATAGGCGACTTTGAAGGCCTCCTCGAGCGCACCGCCGGAATTGGGCACGGTCAGGGTGGTCGGCTGGGCGCGCAGGATCGATGGGAAGCCGGTGACCAGCCCCGCCGTGCCGAGCACGGCCCCGGTTCCGGCCAGGACGCGGCGGCGATCCAGGCGGGAACCGCCCCCGCCCGGCGTGGCAAGCTTCGGATCGTCGGTCATGGTGCGTTTCCCCCGTTCTTCTTGTCCGGTTTGCGCTGCTTGTCGCCGCCGGCCTCCCCCGCCGACAGCGTGGGCTAGATCATGATGATCCCGCCACTTGCGATGACCGTCTCGCCGGTCATGTAGCGATTGCGGCCGCTGGCCAAGAAATACACCACTTCGGCGATGTCCCCGGGTGCCGCCACCCGGCCGAGCGGCGTCGACTTCGCCAGGTCCTCGTAGATGCCGAGTGCCCGCAGGTTGGGCGTGTCGATCGGGCCCGGCGACACAGCGTTGACCACGATGCCGTCGGGTGCGAGCTCCTGCGCGAAGGACTTGGTGAGGCTGATCACACCCGCCTTTGCCGCCGCGTAATGCGCGTTCTTGGCATAGGGGATGTAGGCGTCGATCGAGGCAATCGAGACGATTGATCCCGCCCGCCGAGGCTTCATGTGATTGGCGGCAGCCACTGTCATGTGGAACATCGACCGCAGGTTCACGTCGAACGTGTAGTCCCACGCCTCGTCATCGATCTCAAGGATCGGCTTGCGCGGATAGACTCCGGCATTGTTGATCAGGACATCGACATGGCCGAGTTTCGCAACGGCCTTGGCGAACGCGGCATGCGCGTCGTCGCGCCGGCGGATGTCCGCGGCGACCCCCTCAGCCTTGCCGGCACCACCGAGGCTGGCCACGGCACGGCTCAGGCCCTCGGCATCGATGTCGATGATGCAGACTCTGGTGCCCCTGGCGATCAGGAGCTGCGCGATAGCGTAGCCCAGACCTTTGGCACCGCCGGTGACGACGGCAAGTCTGCCGGCCATCTCGCTCGATTCACTCACCATAAGCCTCCACCCACGAGCTGCGCCCCAGCCCACGCATCAAGATCGATTTTCGATGAAAATTATTGTTATGCGATACAACTGGCTTGGCAAGCCCGTTTGCCCCGGTAACAGTGCAAGAAAATCATCGGCCGGTACTGGTCTGGGGGTGCCGCTTGACGATCAGCCAGCCAGAGAGACAAGGTCCTGGCGTCCGACGGGAACTGTCGCGATCGGAGGGTATCCTGCGTGTCATGATCCGGCTGGCGGCAGGTCCCGACCCGGCCCGACGGCCAGAACAACGCTGATGCTGCGCACGGCCCGCAGACCAGACCCAGTAGAGCTACTCGCCCCCGACTTCCGCGAGGAGCCCTACTGGTGGCTGGCGGCCCCGCCCGGGCAGGACGGCGGCGTCGCGGGCAACGACCTACCCCGCCAGGCGGAGGTCGCCATCATCGGCGGCGGCATCACCGGCATGGTCGCAGCCTTGGATCTCGCGCGCGCCGGTGCGGATGTCGTGGTGCTCGATGCGCAGGGGATCGGCGAAGGAGCGGCACGGCGCAGCGCCGGCTTTCTAGGCCGGACTTTGAAGCGCTCGGTCGAGTGGCTCGCGCGCAAGGGTGGCCGAGCTTATGCCGCCAGCGTTTACCGAGAGCTCGACACTGCTCTGAAGGGCGTGGCGGCGCTGGTCGAGGCGGAAGCGATCGACTGCCACCACACGATCTGCGGCCGGTTCGTGGCCGCCAACTCGCCGGCGCATTTCCGGGCACTGATCGACGATCTGGAAGCCACGCGCCGCGAGGTGGGCTTCCCGTACCAAGTCGTGGAGCGGCACGAGCAGCACCGCGAAATCGCCTCCGACCTTTACTGCGGCGGGGCAGTGATCCCGGACCTGGGCTCGATCCATCCCGGCCTCTACCATCAGGGCCTAGTCCGGCAGGCACATGCTGCCGGAGTCAGGTTCCTGCCCTTCACCGCGGTCGAAGCGATTGAGCCCGGCGAAGGCCCAAAGCGGATCACCACCGCGCGCGGCTCATTTCAGGCACGCGAGGTGGTGGTCGCGACCAACGGCTACACCAGCCACCAGCTGAGCTGGCATGCCCGCCGCGTCATTCCGTTCCGCGGCTTCATCGTCGCGACCGAGATCCTCCCGCCCGGCCTGATCGAGCGGCTGCTGCCCCGGCGCCGAACCTATCTCGACACGCGGATGAACATCGACTTCATCCGCCCTGCCCCCGATTCGAACCGTATCCTGTTCGGCGGCCGGACCGGGACTGCCAGCGACACGGCAGCACCGCTGGCAGCCGTCCTGCGTGACCGGCTGGCCGCGATCCTGCCCGATCTCCGGGACGTCCGCCTCGCCCGTGCCTGGACGGGCCTGTGCGCGGGCACCTTCGACTTCATGCCCCATATCGGTCGGCAGGACGGCATCCATTTCGCGCTCGGCTACAATTTCGCCGGCATTCCGATCGGGACGCATTTCGGCCGGCTGGTGGCACGCCGCATCCTCGGCCGCGGGGATGCACAATCGGTCTTCGAGACCGCCCGGTTTCCGACCGCACCCTTCTACGGCGGCTCGCCCTGGTTCGTCCCGTTGGCGATGCGCTGTTTCGACTGGCACGACCGGCGCATCGCCGCCCGCCGGCCGGCAACCCCCGCCCGGAATGGCCACTGATGCCCAAAGAGACGATCATCACCTGCTCCGTCACCGGCAGCCTGACCCGGCGCGAGGACAACCCGAACCTTCCCGTCACGCCGGCCGAAATCGCGGCCTCGGCCCTGGAAGCCGCAGAAGCCGGCGCTGCCATCCTCCATCTGCATGTGCGCCATCCGGACGGACGCCCGTCCATGGAGCTCGATCACTACCAGGAACTCGTCCGCCTGATCCGGGAGCGGAACGACGAGGTGATCCTCAACGTGACGACCGGCCCCGGCGGGCGCTTCCAGCCGGGCGACGTGGACCCGAAAGTGGCCGGCCCGCGCACCAATTTCGTCACGGCCGAGCAGCGCGTAGCGCACATCCGCGAGCTGCGGCCGGAGATCTGTACGCTCGACCTCAACACCATGACCTTCGGCAGCGAGGTCGTGATCAATACCCCGCCCTATGTGCGCCGGATGGCCGAGATCATCTACGATTGCGGAGTGCGGCCGGAGTTCGAGCTGTTCGACAGCGGCGACATCGCGCTGCTCAATGATTTCCTGGCGAATGGCGCCTTCCGTGGGCCACCGCTCGCCAGCCTGGTGCTGGGCGTCAAGTACGGCTTCGCAGCCTCGCCCGAGACGATGCTCTATGCCCGCAACCTCCTGCCGCGCGATGCCATCTGGACTGGCTTCGGTATTGGACGGGCTGCTTTTCCCATGCTGATGCAGGCTTTTCTCCTAGGCGGCCATGTTCGAATCGGTATGGAAGACACGATTCGCATCTCCAAGACCGAGCTTGTGCAAAGCAATGTGCAGCTCGTCGAGCAGGCACGATGGCTGTTGGAGAAGCTCGGCGCCGTAATCGCGAGTCCGACCTCAGCGAGGGCACAACTTGGGCTTCCGAACTAGAGCGTCTTGCTTTGTAGGCGTTTCCCCACCTGATAGCATTTTGCTAGGATATGAGATGGGTCGGTTGTCCAGCGAAAGGCCGTTCGAGGACAGCCTACTTTAAGCAACCGCCGCGCGTAGATGCCAAGCGATGGAGCAACCGATATCGCGCAGACGGCAGCCGCCTGTTCCGGTGTCAGCGAATCAGTTCAATGATGACCCCAGCCGCCTCCGCGATCTCCGGCCAGCGCCGTTCCGCGGTGAGTGCCAAGGCCCCTTCCCGCTTCGCCAGGGCCAGGCAGTAGCGATCGCCCAGCGACAGGCCCCGCTCCAGGGTGAGCGGCCGCAGCATGCCAGCCGCATAGGACAAGGCGGCATCGGCCGGCACCACCCGGATGGGCAAGGGGCGCAACAGCGCCTCGATCTCGGCGTGGCCCGCGCCGAGCTTGGCATAGTGGCTGACGATCTCCGCCAGGTTCACGGCCGTCATCAGGGCACCATCGAGCACAGGCTTCACCCGCGCCGCCCCCGGCTCATCCAGAAGCAAGGCGAGCAGGGCAGAGGCGTCGAGCACCACCGCGGTCATTCAGCCTCCGCCTCCTGCGCCCGCTCCGCCAGAAAGGCGTCGACCGAGGCGCCGGTCTTGCCGGCCACCAGCTTGCGGCTGAGCGCCTGGGCACGCGCCACCACCTGGTCGAGGGTGCGCAACACGATGGCATCGCCAATGTCCTCGACGATGACCTCCCCACCCTGCGCCAGGCCATGCCGCTTGCGCAGGTCGGCCGGCAGGCTCAGCCGGCCATCCGCCATCA
>VFQN01002840.1_pt1 | contig 25905 bp, 21 predicted proteins | sample 3512371 | NCBI WGS metagenome assembly VFQN01 (sample SAMN10412370, study PRJNA504923) | tailings metagenome | isolation source: Replicate 2 from Balatoc abandoned mine | place: Philippines: Itogon, Benguet | collected 2017-08-28 | reverse complement strand
GGATGATCTCGAAGAACAGCGTCGGCCGGTCCTGCACCGGCTTCGTGAAGATCTGGAGCATGTACCCCTCGTCGTCGCGGTCCACCAGGATGCCGAGCTCGGCCAGCTCGGCGACGTCCTCGTTGATCACCCCGACGCGGTGCGGGAGGTGCTCGTAGTACGACTTCGGCACGCGCAGGAACGACACGTCGTTCGCCCGCAGCGCCTTCACCGTGGCCACGATGTCGTTCGTCGCCAGCGCCACGTGCTGCACCCCGGCGCCGCCGTAGAAGTCGATGTACTCCTCGATCTGGCTCCGCCGCCGCCCCTTCGCCGGCTCGTTGATCGGGAACTTGATCCGCCCGCGCCCGCCCTCCACCACCTTGCTCATCAGCGCCGAATACTCCGTGCTGATGTCCTTGTCGTCGAAACTCACCAGTTGCTCGAACCCGAGTACCTTGCGGTAGAACTCGACCCACTCGTCCATCTTCCCCTCCTCCACGTTGCCGACGACGTGGTCGATGGCGAGGAGGCCGGCGGGGTGGTACGTGCCGGGGCTGTAGCGGGCCGGGTCGATGGCCTGGAAGCCGGGGGCGAACGCGCCCTTGTACTTGTCGCGGTTCACGAACGTGTGCGTGGTGTCGCCGTAGGCGCGGATCGTGGCGTACTCGTAGACGCCGTGCTCGTCTTCGAGCTTCGTCGGCCCCTTCACCCCGTGCGCCCCGCGCTCGACGGCGAGGTTGTACGCGGCACGTACGTCGTCGACCTGCAACGCGATGTCCGAGACGCCGTCGCCGTGGAGCACGAGGCGCTGCACCTCGGGGTGCTGGGGGCGGAGCGGCGAGACGAGCACGAACGTGATCCCGCCCTGCTTCAGCACGTACCCCGCCTCGTGCCGCACCTTCGTCTCCAGGCCGGCGTAGGCGACCACGTCGAACCCGAAAGCGTTCCGGTAGAAGAACGCGCTCTGCCGGGCGTTCCCGACGAAGAAGCGGATGTGGTCGATCTTCCGCAGCGGCAGGTCGGACATGGGTCACTCCGGCAGAGTTATCCACAGCGTCAGAGGCCAAAACAGAAGCGGAATGGCCGCAAAGGGTCATAAAGAGTCACAAAAAATGAACCCACGCATTGATCTTCTCGTTCCCGCAGGGCAGGCGAACGGCCGGCGTGAGCCGGCTGGTCGTTGATACAGCGGCCTGAGACGGCGTCCGGTCACCCGCGTTGTCTGCCCAGGCACCTGGCGCAACCACCAGCCGGCTCACGCCGGCCGTTCGCCCGTCAGACCGCGATCCCCAGCTTCCTCACCAGCCCCTCCGCCTCGGTGCGGAGGAACTTCAGCGACGGCGCCACGAACAGCGTCGTCTGCATGTAGGTCGGGTCGTAGTCGGTGTTCACCACCACGTCGGTCACGAACGGCCGCCGCGTCACGTCCCGGCTGTACAGGCTGTTCGGGATCTCGCCCGTGCTCGACAGGATGCCGGCGCCGAACACCTTCACGTCGCCGTACTCCTCCATCAGCCCGAACTCGATGCTGAACCAGCTGAACCGCTTCAGCATCAGGACGTGCTCGCCGTCCGTCGCCGCCGTCGCGGCTTTGCCGAGCAGCGTGATGAGCTCGGCGTAGTCGCGGTCCATGAACGGCGGGACGTGGCCGAGGCAGTCGTGGATCATGTCCGGTTCGGGCGTGAACTCCGGGTGCGACGGGTGGCGGAGGAACTGCGTCACCGGGAACCCGCGGTCGCCGATGTAGCGGTAGAAGGTGCGGTACGCCAGCGACCCCTCGGCGGGGACGAGGTGCGTCTGCGTGGCCGCGCGGAGGCGGTCGCTCAGGTGGCGCATCTGCGGCACCTCGTCGGACGTGATCACGAGGTCGCGCTTCGCCCTCCGGTACAGGGCGCAGGCGTGCTGCTCGTGCAGTGGTGCCAGCGCTGCCGACACGTCGCGCCACAGCCGGGCCTCTTCGGGCGTGTACTCGAACACGGGCGGGCCGAGGTTCTCCAGCCGGTACTTCCGCGTCAGCGCGAAGATCCAGCGGCGGCGCGCCATGTACCCGGGGTCGTCGATCCCGGGCGTCTTCGGATCGACCTCCAGTTCGTCCGGGTCCGGCGGCTCGACCATCAGCTGAGGGTCCACCGGGACGCCGTATTGAATGAGCGTGTCCTTCACGGCCGCCTCCGAAGCCGGGGCGATGGGAGAGGAGGCCGATGCCTGTGTCCGGCGGGCGGCCCAGCGGTATTCTACCCCCCGTCCTCTCCCACCCGGTAGGATCCGCCGTGAACGCCGCCTTCCTCGACCAGCCCGGGCCGCCCGAAGTCATCCGCGTGGGCGAACTTCCCACGCCCGAACCCGGCCCCGGCGAGGTGCGGGTGCGGGTGCGGGCGGCGGCGGTCAACCCGATCGATACGTACATCCGTTCCGGCATGGTGGCCATGACCCTGCCGAAGCCGTTCGTCCCCGGGTGTGACCTCGCCGGCGAGGTCGAGGCCGTCGGCCCCGGCGTGAAGCGGTTCCGCGTGGGCGACCGGGTGTGGGGGTCGAACCAGGGGCTCCTCGGCCGCCAGGGCACGTTCGCCGAGTTCGCGTGCGTCGCCGAGCCGTGGCTCTACCCCACGCCCGACGGCGTCGCCGACGAGCAGGCCGCCGCGTGCGCGCTCGTCGGCATCACCGCGCACCTGGGGCTGTTCGGCTGCGCGAAGCTGCGGGCCGGCGAGACGGTGTTCGTGAACGGCGGCACCGGCGGCGTCGGGGCGATGGTGGTGCAGCTGGCGAAGGCCGCCGGCGCGACCGTCGTCACCACCGTGGGGTCCGACGAAAAGGCGAAACTGGCCAAGGAACTCGGGGCGGATTTCGTTATCAACTACAAGACCGACGACGCCCCGGCGAAGGTGAAAGAGGCGACCGGCGGTCAAGGTATAACGGTCTGGTACGAGACCCAGCCGCCGACCGACCTGGACCGCACCGTCGAACTCATGGCGCCGCGCGGCCGCGTGGTCGTCATGGCCGGGCGGGCGGCGCGGCCGGTGTTCCCGAACGGCCCGTTCTACGTGAAGGGGCTGTCGCTGCACGGGTTCGCGATGTTCAACATCCCGGCGGACGAACAGCGGACCAGCGGCATGGACATCGCCCAGTGGCTCGGCCAGGGGAAGTTGAAGGCGCTCATCGGCGCCCGCTTCCCGCTCGCCGACGCGGCCCGAGCGCACGCCCTCCAGGAGGAAAATACCGGCAAGAAGGCCGGCACGCTGGCGGGGAAAATCGTCGTCCTGCCAACCGCGTGACCGTCGACAACGTATGCGGGGGTAGGGCGCCCGAGTGCACACGGGTTCCGCCGAACGCTGCCGGGGCGTTGCCCCGGGCACCCTCATCCCACCCCACCCCTTCGGGGTGATGAGGGGCGATTCGATTGGTGGGACCGGCGTCCCGCCGGTCATACCTCGGACCGGCGGGACGCCGGTCCCACCGGATCAGTTGCGTCACCGGTTTTCAGGCCAGCGGCCTGGGATTCGATAGCCCGGGGCAACGCCCCGGGTGGCGTCTGACGGAGTTCCGACGTCTTCGCACTACGACTACGAGTCACCTGACTGCCGAGGTTCGCATGGTCCGGGTCGTCGGGGCGGTGGCCGGGCTGGTCGCGGTCGCCGCCGGTCTCTCCGCGCAACCAGACGGCGGCCCGGCCGCCACCACCGCCTCGCCCGCCGCCACGTTCTCCGCCCGCGCCCCCGGCACCGACCAGTTCAAGGTCGTGCCCGACGGCGCCCCGCTGCGGGCCGGCGACCTGCTGGTCTGCCTCCCCGGGGCGGTCGCCCGCGGGGCGAACGGCGCCGTCACCGTCACGTCGCTCGCCGACTACGACAACCGCTCCCCGCTCCCGTCGCTCGAGACCGCATTCACGCTCAACGAGGCGAAGGACGCCGACCTCGACATCACCCTCGACCGCGGCCGGTTCGACCTGACGAACACGAAGCCCGCCGGCGCCGCGACGGTGAAGGTGCGCTTCTGGGAGCAGGTGTGGACGGTCACGCTCGACGCCCCGGGCACGCGGGTGGCGTTCGAGCTGTGCGCCCGCTGGCCCGCCGGCGCCCGGTTCAAGGCGGAGCTGAACGGGGCGGCGAAGGCGACGCCGGTCGCGTCGCTCGTGTGTCTCGTGCTCAAGGGCGACCCGACGGTGAAGGCCGGGTCCGTGACGGTCGGGCTCGCCGCCCCGCCCGGCCCCGCGCTCATCGAGTGGGACAGCGTCGTCGGCGCCGACGCGCGGCCGCGCCGGCTGGAGAAGCTGCCCGACTGGGCCGCCCCGGACGCCGGTCTGTCCGCCGACGGGAAGAAGCTCGCCGCCGCGGTCGAGAAGTTCCGCGCCGGGCGGTCCGCCGACGCGGCGGCCACGTCGGCGGCGTTCCTGGCGTCGGCCGACCCGGTCGAGCAGCGGGTCGGGCTCGTGACGGCCGGCGCGCTCGACGAGGTCGACGCGCTGCGGAAGGGGCTGGCGGACGCGAAGACGCAGGAGGAGTGGGACTTCGGCATCACCGTGGTGCGCCACTGGCTCGGCCGCTGCCCGGGGCAGGACCAGAAGCTGTACGCGCTGCTCACCGGCCCGGCGCGCGGCTACACGCCGGCGCAGGCGCGAATCGTGATGCAGCTCTTGTTCGGGTTCTCGCCGGAGGACTTGCAGCAGCCGGAGACGTTCGAGGTGCTGATCGACTACCTGACGGACGACCTGCCCGCGATCCGCAACCTGGCGGCGTGGCACCTGGTGCGGGCGGTTCCGGGCGGGCGGGCGATCGGGTTCAAGCCGGGGGGGACGAAGGCCGAGTGCGAGGCCGCCGCCGCCGAGTGGCGCCGCCGCGTCCCCGCGGGTCAGCTGCCGACGCCGGAGAAGAAGTAGCCGGAACCGTGGGGCCGCTCAGGCGAACGGCCGGCGTGAGCCGGCTGGTCGTTGGTCCAGGTGCCCGAGCGGACAAGGCAAGGTGCCCGGTTACCATCTCAGGTGCCTGGACCAACGACCAGCCGGCTCACGCCGGCCGTTCGCCCGCCGCCGATACCAGCATTACACCGCCGGGCGGTCGGCGACGAACGCGCACCCGACGACCCAGCCGTCACGGTCCGGGCGGGCGTGCCGTACCTGCACGGCGAGCCACGCCCCGCCGGTGCCCGGGAGGCGGATGAGGGCCATGCTCCCGGGGCGGAAGAACACCCGGACACGGAGGGCGAGCCCGCCCGGCGAGCGGTCGCGGACCTCGGCGCCGACCACCGCCGCCCCCTCGGCTGCGACCAGTTCGGCGGCCGGTCCGTCCGGGAGACGGATCGCAGCGCGCCGCTCGGCCGCCGGGTCGGCATGACCGCGGTCGAGTTGTTCGACCACCGGCGGGGGGAGCGCGGCCGGGAACTGGCTGTGCAGCTCGTGGACCCGGTCTAGTGCCCGCGCCGCCACTCCCGCGGCAACACCGAGCAGGTCGGAATATGCCGCGCGGAACGGATTGTCGGTCGGGGCGGCCTCGCGTTCGGACATGGTCTCCCTGCCACACGACGGGCGGCAAGGGTATCGCAACCGCCGTGCCGTTCGCAAACCCGGTCAGGAGCTGACCACGCGGTTGCGGCCGGCGTGTTTGGCGGCGTACAGGTTCTTGTCGGCCCGGGTGAGCAGGTCGGCCGCCGCCTCCTTGTCGTCCGCGAGCACCGCCACCCCGACGCTCACCGTCACCGGGTACGGCTTCTCGTTGAACACGAAGGGCCGCGCCTCGATCAGCTGGCGGATGCGCTCCGCGGTCGCGGCCGCCCCGGCGAGGTCCGCCTCGGGGAGGATGACGGCGAACTCCTCGCCGCCGTACCGGGCCAGCATCTCGTCCCGCCGGACGACCGTCTTCACCCGGGCGCACAGCTCCTGGAGCGCCAGGTCGCCGGCGAGGTGCCCCATCCGGTCGTTCACCGCTTTGAAGTGGTCGATGTCGATGAGCACGACGGCCAGCGGCCGGTTGTACCGGGCGGCCCGGGCGAGCTCGCGGTCGAGGAACTCATTCATCGCCCGCCGGTTGTGGACGTGGGTGAGCCCGTCCACCACCGTCAGCCGGTAGATCTCCTCGTGGTAGTGGGCCTCCAGGTTGCCGCCGGCCAGGAACCGGTAGATGCAGTTGCCGACGCGCAGGTAGTCGCCGTCCTTGAGCGCCCCGCCGCGCTGCAGGGCGTGGTTCACGAACGTCCCGTTCGTGCTCCCCAGGTCGGTCACCCGGTACTGCCCGTCGTCCCATCGCTCGATCCGGGCGTGGCACCGGGACACCGACGGGTCGGTGTTCTGGATCTCGCAGTCGTCGGTCCGGCCGATGGTGACCGGGTTGTCGCCGAGCGGGTAGCGGGTGCCCATCGCCGGGCCGGTCGGGTAGATGTGGACCAGGCAGGCCGTCTGGCCCGACCCGCGGATCGGGGCGCGGTCGGGCGTGACGTGGGTGCGGACGGCGTCCTCGGTCACGGTGTGCTCCGTGCTGGCGGACTTCGGCCCCTTGAGCGGAACGGTGACGACCATCTTAGGCACGGGGGTGCCGACCGTCGCCCGGCCCACGGACAGACGACGGTCGGAAGTTCTCGCGAGCCCGGTCCCGCGTGGGCGAGGGGGGACCGGGGGGAGGGTACGGGGTCTCCCCGGGTGAGAGCGAAATCGGCCGGTGGCGCCCCTTACGGCAGGGGCAGGAACGGGCTGATGAGCGAGTCGAAGCTGATGCCGGGCGGCGGCGCCGGCAGCGGGTCGAGGATGATGATGACCGGCGTCGGCGGCAGCGGCGGGTTGGTCGGGTACGGCGAGGTCGGCGGCGGGGGTGAGGTCGCCGGCGGGGGCGAGGTCACCGGCGGAGGCAGCGGCGTACCACCCGGGTCGATCGGGAACGGGTCCATCGGGTCGCTGAGTTCCCGCTTGCCGAGGGTGTACGTCAGCCCCGGCAGCGCGCTCCCGTCGGCGGTCGCGGCCTGGAACGCGACCGTGTACTCGCCGGCCAGCAGCCAGATCGTCCCGGTCACCAGCGGCTTGCCGGCCTCGGCGACCACGCTGAACACCACCTGGCCCTGGCCGTTCAAGATGCTCATCCGCACGGCCGTGCGGACCGCCCCGGTCGTCGCGGCGGACAGCGAGAACTGCGTCAGCCGGGTCTCGGTCGCCGTCATCCTGGCGTACACCGTCGCCTGGGCGGCGGTGAGCGTCGTCGTCCCCTGCGGGTCGAACGTGGTGACCGCGACCCGGGCCACGTTCGCCGCCAGGGTGTACGCCCCGACCGCCTGCGCCCCGGACGGGTCGGCGGCCGTCACCTTCAGGTAGTAGGTCGTGCCGGTCTGCTGGTTCCCGAGTTGGACGGTGAACGCCCCGTTCTCGTTCGTCACCACCACCGCCGGGAGCTGCACGCCCTGGGCGTTGTACACCGCGACCACCGGGCGGAACCCGTTCCCGGACAGCGGCACCAGCCCGACGCTCAGGGTGCCGGTGAACCCGGCCGGGGCGCTCGGGGTGATCTTGTACCAGTCCACGTCGGCGGCCGACGTGAGCGCCCCGACCGCGGTGAACGTGGTCGCGTGCTCGGAGTTGACCATCCCGAGTGGGGTGGCCGACGCGCGGGTGTCGTTGGCGCTGTACTCGAGGTTGACGTACTGCGACCCGGTGACGGCCGACGTGCCGTAGGACAGCGGCGAGTACTTCAGCCGGAGGTTGTACGCCCCGACCGAGAACACGTCGCCGCTCGCCCCCTCGACCTTGACGTAGTAGGTGGTCGAGGCCTTGTAGTTCGGGACGACGACCGAGACGTCGTTCGAGAGCGGGTCGGTGGCGACCCCGGACGCGACCACCTGCCCGGCCGCGTTCAGGACCGTGACCCGGGCGGTGAGCAGGCTGATGCCGGCCGCCTCGAGGTTGATGCGGAGGCCGGTGGCGCCGGAGTACCCGGACGGCGTGGTGAACCGGTACACGTCCACGTCGCCGACCCGGGTCAGGTCGGCGGTGATCGCCGTCAGGTTGCCGTTGGTGGTGAGGTTGAACGCGGTCGCGGTCGTCCCGTTCCCGAGCGCCCCCTCGTACGGGTCGTCCGAGCGCGCCCCGTAGAGCGCCTGGAGGGCGGCGACGTCGGCGGCGTTGAGCCCGGTCCGCCGCGAGTAGACGGACCACATCGCGGACGTCGGGTCCGACGCGTTGTCCAGCAGGCTGAGCGAGTGCCCGGCCTCGTGGAGGGCGACGCTGAACAGGTCGTACCCGGTCGGGCCGAACCCGTTCGTGGTGCTCAGCACCATGTCGCCGGCCCACGTCCCGTCGGCGTAGCCGAACCCGGCCGCCTGGGCGAGCGACCCGCCGGGGCCGGTCGACAGCGGCCGCGCGGCGATACGGATGTCGCCGAACCGCGGGTCTTCCTGCGGGAGCCCGGCAGCCCCGAGCGCCAGCCCGGAGTCGGCGACCAGCCCAATGTTCACGTTGGTGACGGCGGCCCAGGTCTGGTAGGCGCGGAGGATTTCGCGCTGCCAGGTGGCCTGCGAGGTGTAGCCGAGGAGCGAGCCGAGCGAGCTGTGAGTGCCGCCCCCGGTGTCGGTGCCGTCCGGGAGGAAGCTGAGCGACAGGCTCCCGGCGTCGTACCAGGGGACCCCGGTGGTCGGGGTGAGGCGGTCTTCCAATAACTCAACGCTCAGGCGGCGCTTGGGCGGCGGGCGCATGATCGATCCCAGGGGGGTTGGGGCTCGGTCGGCGGTTGTCGGCGGTCGGTCGGTCCGTCCGGTCCGGGCGAAATTCTCAGGCAGGGAGCGAAACCGTAACCAAAATCAGGCCAGACATCAAAACGATCTACACGGGGTCATAGCATCCACGTGACGGGACTCTAGCCGACAAATCCGGCGTGTCAAATTGCGTCGAATATTTTGTCCGCGCCGGTCGTGCCGGTTGCGGGGGATTTCCCGCCCGCGCCCACAAACGCGTGCTAGATTCTCACACCCCCTGACTCGTCCGCCCCAACCCGTCCGGTCACGCCCATGACCCCCGAACTCGCGGCCCTCCCCGCCGCCGGCGGCACGCCCGCATCCAGCCAACTCCGCACCGTCCAGAACTGGGCCGGGAGCAGCCCGCTCCCCGAGAACGTGTCGCTGGCCCCGAACCTGGAGCCCGGCTCGGCCGGCGGGGACCGCGCCGCCCCGCACCTGCCGAAGGTCGGCGACCGGTTCGCCGGGTTCGACGTCATGGCCGTGCTCGGCCGCGGCACGTTCGGCCGCGTCTACCTCGCCCGCCAGGGCGACCTCGCCGACCGGTACGTCGCCCTCAAGGTGTCCACCGACCTGGCCGGCGAGTCGCGCACCCTCGCCCGGCTCCAGCACACGAACATCGTCCCGATCTACTCGGTCCACCGCGTCTACCCGTTCCAGGCGGTGTGCATGCCGTACTGCGGCGCCACCACCCTGGGCCACCTCCTCGCCCGCTACCGCGGCGACGCCGGGTTGCCGGCGACCGGGCGGCAGCTGGTCGAGACGCTCCGCGTCCTGAACGACGAGACGGACGTGGCGCCGCCGCTCCCGCCCACGGCCGGCACGAAGCCCGCCCCGGACGGCGCGGCGCCGGCGCCCGAACCCGACAAGGGCACGCTCCCCGGCCGCACCGGGGCCGGGGTGTTCCTCGGGCTGCTCCGCGGGATGTCGTACACCGACGCGGTGTGTTGGATCGGCGCCCGCCTCGCCGAGGGGCTCCACTACGCCCACTCGTGCGGCGTCGTCCACAACGACCTGAAGCCGGCCAACGTGCTCCTCACCGACGACGGCCAGCCGATGCTCCTCGACTTCGGCGTCGCCGAGGACCTCGCCCACCGGGGGGCGACCGCGGCGATCGGCGGCACCTACCCGTACATGTCGCCCGAGCACCTCGACTCGACCCGCACCCGGGTGCCGGTGACCGACCCGCGCAGCGACGTGTACGCGCTCGGGATCATCCTGTTCGAGATGCTCACCCGCCGCCACCCGTTCCGGTTCCCGACCGGCGAGCCGGAGGCGGAGGTGCCGCAGATGATCGAGGACCGGAGGGCCGGCGCGCCGCGGCTGCGGCCGTTCAACGCCGCGGTCACCCCCGGGCTCGAGGCGGTCGTCCGCAAGTGCCTGGACCCGGACCCGGCGCGGCGCTACCAGGCGGCCGCCGACCTGGCCGACGACCTGGACCGCCACCGCACTGGGCAGGCGCTGCGGCACGTCCGCGTGCCGTCGGCCCGCGAGCGGCTCAAGAAGTGGGCCAAGCGGCACCCGCGGCTCACGTCGAACGCCGCGATCTTCGCGCTGGCCGCGGTCGTGGTCGCCGGGTGCGGCGCCGCGCTGTACGCCCGCGGCGAGCGGATCGCCCGGCTCGCCGCCGCCGCCGCCGTCCACGACCTCGACCGCGACCTCGGCGACGCCCGCTACCTGCTGACGGCGCGCGTGGCCGAGCCGGACGCGGTCGCCGACGGGGTGCTGCGGTGCGAGACGGCGCTGGCCGCCTACGGGCTGCCGGGCGCCGCCGACTGGGACGCCCGGTCCGGGTTCCGCGCGCTGCCGCCGGACGAGCAACAGCGGGTGCGCGGGCAACTCACGGAGGCGTGCGTGGTGCTCGCCCGCGGGTACACGCTGCGGGCGCGGCCGGGGGCGGAGGGCGACTGGCTCGACAAGGCCGCCGCCGCGAACGCCGCCGCCGAGCGCGTGGCCGGCGCCGACCTGCCGCGGGCCGTGTGGGAGCAGCGGGCGGAACTCTTGCGCCGCAAGGGCGATGCGGCCGGGGCCAAGGCGGCCGCCGCCCGGGTCGGGGCGGCGCCGCTGGTCACCGGCCGCGACCACTACCTCTCCGGGTCGGAGGCGCTGGCCGCCGGCCGCCACGGCGAGGCCCGCGACCTGCTCACCCGCGCCGTCGAACTCGCCCCGACCGACCCGGCGGCGTTCGTCGCGCTGGGCACCGCCTACGAGCGGTTCGGCCGCTTCGCCGACGCGGCCGGGTGCTTCACCACGGCCGTGGCGCTCGCGCCCGCGCGGCCGTGGGGGTACTACTCGCGCGGCACGGCGCACCTCCGCCTCCTCAACTACGCCGGCGCCCGCGCCGACTTCGACAAGGCCGACAAGCTCCGCCCCGAGCACGCCGACACGTTCCTGAACCGCGCCCTCGCGTGCCAGGGGCTGAAGGACTACCCGGCGGCGCTACAGGACCTGGACCGGGCGGCCGCCGCCGGCGCGCCGGCGGCGCGGGTCGGGTTCATGCGGGCGCGGGTGCTGGAGTTCCAGGGCGACAAGGATGCGGCACGGCAGGAGCTCGGCCGGGCGATGAAGACCGAGCCGACGGACGAGGTGACGTGGGTGACCCGCGGCCTGGCGCGGGTGAGCACCGACCCGGCCGGCGCGGTGGCGGACCTCGACGCGGCGCTGCGGGTCAACCCGTGGTCGCTCCAGGCGATGCAGAACAAGGCCCACGTCCTCAGCCGGATGGACCGGACCGCCGACACACTCCGCGCGCTGGATCGAGTGCTGGAGTTGTACCCCGACTACGTGCCGGCCCGCGCCGGCCGCGGGGTGCAGCACGCCCGGGCCAAGAACTGGCCGGCGGCGCGGGCCGACGCGGAGGAATCGCTCCGCCGCGACGCGAGCCCGTCGAACGTGTTCCAGGTGGCGGGGATCTACGCACTGATGACGCCCGCCGACCCGACGAGCCAGCCGCGGGCGATCGAGTTGCTCGGCACGGCGCTGCGGGGCGGGTTCGGCTACGACCACCTCGACGACCGCGACCTCGACCCGATCCGCGACACCCCCGAGTTCCGCCGCCTCGCCGACGCCGCCGGCGTGATCCGCGCCGCGCGGTAGGTGGTGGCCACGAGCGCCGCCCGGCGGGATAGAATGCGGGTGCCACCTCCCGGGGGGTTGCCGCCCGTGTTCACCGACCCCGCCGCTCTCCGTGCCCTCGACGCCCTCCCGCACCTCGCCTGGGTGGCCGACCCCGAGGGCTCACTCCAGTACCTCAACCGCCGTTGCGCCGAGTACACCGGGCTGGCGGTCGACGACCTGCTCGGGTGGGACTGGGGCTGGGTCATCCACCCCGACGACCTGCCGACCACCGTGGCCCGGTGGAACGAGTCGATCCGCAACGGCACACCGCACCGCGACGAGTTCCGGCTCCGCCGCGACGACGGCCTGTACCGCTGGTTCCTCAGTAGCGCCGACCCGGTGCGGGATGACCGCGGGGGGGTGGTCCGCTGGGTCGGGACGTGCGTGGACGTCGACGACTTCCGCCGCTCCGGCACCGACACCCGTGCCTCGCAGCAGTTGGTGCGGGCGTTCGTCGAGCGGAACCCGGACGGGCTGGCGCTGGTCGGCGCCGACCGCATCATCCGCTACGCCAGCCCGGGTCTGGCGGCGCTGCTCGGGCGACCCGCGGGGGTGTACGTCGGGACCGACGCGCTGGACTGGGTCCACCGCGACGCCCGCCCGCGGCTCGGGCTGCTGATGGCCGACCTGCTCGCCCGGTCCGGCGGGCAGGCCACCGCCGACTTCAGCGCCCTCCACGCCGACGGGTCGTACCGCCGCGTCCGCGGGGAGGCGATCAACCTGATCCCGGACCCGGACGTGCGCGCCGTCGCGGTGACGCTGCGGGCGGACCTGCCGGAGCCCCCGCCGGAGGCGGCGTAGCCCTCGTAGTGGGCCGTCGATCGGCCGGTGTCGGGTACGCCCCCCCTAACGTGGCGAACGGCCGGCGTGAGCCGGCTGGTCGTTGGTACGGGTGCCCGAGCCGTGTGCCAGTAAAGCCACGAGCCGCGACCGAAAGGGGTGGCCGGCGTACCCGACCGACCGCGATCGTCGAAGGACGGTTTGGCAGCCGCTCCCTTTCGGTCGTGGCTCGTGAGGTGAAGACGCTCCCGCGAAGACACTCCTACCAACGACCAGCCGGCTCACGCCGGCCGTTCGCCCAAGCCGGCCCGTTAGCGGGTGTCGAACTGGTGGGCGAGGCGACGGGAATTGACGTCGAGGGCGGTCAGGATTTCGATCACGGGGTCGAGCGGGATGCACTTGATACAGGCCCACTGGATCACGTCCAGGTTTTCCTTCCCGCACTTCAGCCAGCCGAGGATTTCGTCGAGGAGGGGGGCGCGGTCGCGGAACTCGCGCTGCAAGAGGCCGTAGTCGCCGCGGTCGAGTTCGACCCAGAAACAGGTGCCTTGCAGGTGCTCGACCCAGCGCGCCCGCAGGTAGCCCGACCAGTGCTCGCGGACCCACTGGCGGATCGCCGACTCGCCGAGATCGTACCCGGCCTTCTCACTCTGAATCCACTTGAAGCGATCGGCTTCCAGGACGCAGTCGGTGTAGACGCTCCGTTTCATGGGCGGGGCCTCGCGGGGGAGGTACGCGGGGTCGGCGGCGGCCGGGCACTCGCAGTAGGCGACCATGATCCGCACCTGGGGCCGGGAGAACGGGCCTGGCCGCCGGGAGAGGGGCGGCGCGGGTGGGACAACACTATTCTAGGACACCCGCGTCCGTGCGTGCAACATCTGCCAGAGCATCAGGCGTGCCCGGCGGGATATTTTCGAGTGCGGTGTTTCGTGTTTTGTCCGCCGTCAGCCGCGGCTGTCGCGCCCGCCGGTCCGAAACACCAAACACCCCGTCAGCGGGCCAAATACCCGCCGTCCACGAACACCGTCTGGCCGGTCACGAAGCTCCCGGCCTCGCTGCACAGCATCAGCACCGGGCCGACGAGTTCGTGGGGCTGGCCCCAGCGGCCGAGGGCGGTGCGGTCGGCGAACACCTGCTTCTCGGCGTCCGACAGGACCGACATCGGCATGTCGGTCAGGAACGGGCCGGGGGCGACGCAGTTCACCGTCACCCCGAACGGACCCAAGTCTAGTGCGCTCGCCTTCGCCATGCCGATCAGCGCGGCTTTCGTCGCCGAGTAAACGTTGCGCCGTTCCTTCGACACCTGCCCCATGATGCTCGACACGTGGACGACCCGCCCCCAGCGCCGCTCCTTCATCTGCGGCACCAGCGCCCGGGTCAGCGCCATGCACGACGACAGGTTCACCTCGACGACCCGGTCCCAGGTGGCGTCGTCGATCGCGTCGATCGCCTGCGGGGCGTTCATCCCGGCGTTGTTCACCAGGACGTCAACCCGGCCGAACTTTTCCAGCGCCGCCTTCGCCAGCGTGTCCGCGTCCCCGCGGACGGACATATCGGCGACGAAGTAGGCGCCGCTGCGGTTTGTCCCGGCGAGGATTTCGTCGAGCGCGGCCTTCAGTTCGTCGCCGTGCCGGCTGGCAATGACGACGTCGGCACCGGCTTCGGCGAACCCGCGGGCCATCGCCTTGCCGAGCCCCTTGTTGCCGCCCGTGACGAGGGCGACGCGACCGGTCAGGTCGTAGAGGTTGACCGGCATGGGGTTCCCCCGGCGGCCTGTGTGTTGGAGAGAAGAAGTATCATGCCCGGTCCGAACACGGCCCGCAAGTGAAAAAGTTCACGAACTCGGATTCGGGCGGACTGGTTCCTGGCTTTCAGCCCGGAGGGCGCCTTCGCTAGCCCGGGGTGACAACCCCGGGTGGCCTGAGCGGTGTTACAGGTGTGTGGCTCCCACGCACTCCGCCCGACGCCGCCCGGGGTTGTCACCCCGGGCTAGCGAAGGCGCCCTCCGGGCTGAAAACCCGGGCCTCCGCTCTCACGGCACCGTCACGCTCACCAGCCCCTCGCGGCGGAGTTTCGGTAGCAGCTCGGCGCGGAAATCGTCGGCGTAGGCGTCGCGCACGTCCTCCACGCACTTCTCGAACGCCGCCGGGGTGCCCGGCGTGCGCGCCGATATGCGGATCAGGTGAAACCCGACCGGCGTCTCCACCACCGGGCTCAGCTCACCGACCTTCAGCGCGAACGCCGCCTTCGCAAACGCCTCGTCCTGCAACCCGCCCTTGCGCGGGATCATTCCCAGGTCGCCGCCGCGGGCGGCGCTCGGGCAGTGCGAGTACCGCTTCGCCGCCGCCGCGAAGTCGAGCCGGCCCGCGGCGATCTCGGCGCGGACCGCCTGCAACTTCTCGCGCGCCACCGCCCGCTCCACCGCCGCCGCCGGCGCCCGCAGCAGGACGTGCGCGGCACGCACCTCGACGCCGTCGAAGTGATCGCGGTTGGCCTCGAAGTACCTTTGCAACTCGACCGCCGGCACGCGGTCGCGGACGTGCGCCTGCATGGCGATCAGGTCGGTCCAGGTGTCGCGCAGCCCCGCCTCGGTCTGCCCCGACTCCTTCAGGTACGCGGCGAGCGTCTTCCCCTTAGCCTTCAACGAGTCGGTGAGCGCCGCGAGCTGGCGGTCCACCTCCGCCGGGTCGGCCTTCGCGCCGGACTTGCGCAGGAACTGGCGGACGAGGAGGTCGTCCACGAGGTCGTTGGCGACCTCGGTGCGGACGGCCTTGAGCTGCGACGCGGTGAGCGGCGCCCCGGGGAAGCGGGCGCGGATGAAGGCGTCCACCTGTTCGAGCGGGATCGTCTCGCCGTTGACCGTGGCGACGGGGGTGCCGGGCGGCGGCTGCGCGGCCGCGGCGCCGGCGAGCAGAAGAACGGAGAGGAGCGTAACGCGGGTCATGCCTTACCCCGTGCGAAGGCACGGGGAATACCACGTCGGGGCGGGGCGGGCAAGTGGACGTTCGGCCCGGCCACAAGTCCAAACCCTGCAATGCGTCCGGCGAGACCGGTCCGAACGACGCCGCGGTCACTTTTCGGTCGCCGCCCGCCCACCACCCCGGGTAGACTGATGGTCCCCCCGCCCGGAGCCCTTCATGCTCATCTTCGACTCGCACCTCGACCTCGGCCTGAACGGCGTGGACTGGAACCGCGACATGCGGATGGCGGTCGCCGAGATCCGCGTCCAGGAGATCACCCACAACATGACCGACCTCGGCCGGCGGACCAACACGCTCAGCTTCCCGGAGCTGAAGCGGGCGAAGGTCGGCGTCGGGGTGGCGACGGTGCTGGCGCGGCAGGAGCGGGCGATCAACCACCCGCTCGGGTTCACCACCCCCGAGGCGTGCTACGCGGCGGCGATGAGCCACCTGTTCTACTACCGGGCGATGGAGCGGAGCGGCTGGATGCGCCCGATCCGCACCCGCCGCGACCTGACGCAGCACGTGGACGACTGGAAGACGGACCCGGGGACGCCGTTCGGGTACATCCTGAGCATGGAGTGCGCCGACCCGGTGCTCGACCCGGACAACATCCGCGAGTGGTACGACCTGGGGCTGCGGGCGATCGGCATCACGCACTACGGCCCGAACCGCTACGGCGGCGGGACGCAGTGCGAGGTCGGCCTCGCCGTGGACGCGCTGCCGCTCTTGCGGAACATCGAGGAGCTCGGCATTGCCCTCGACATGACGCACCTGTCGGACAAGGCGTTCTGGCAGGTGGCGGACCGGTTCGGCGGGAAGGTGCTTGCGAGCCACCAGAACGCCCGCAAGTTCGCCGACTGGCAGCGGCAGTTCTCGGACGAGCAGATCAAGCACGTCATCGGCCGGGGCGGGGTGCTCGGGGTGGCGTTCGACGCGGTGATGCTGCAACCGGGCTGGGTGCGCGGGGTGAGCAAGCCGGAGGTGACGATCGACCGCGCCGTCGAGAACATCGACCACATCTGCCAGCTGGCGGGGAACTGCCGCCACGCCGGGATCGGCAGCGACCTGGACGGCGGCTACGGCTACGAACAAACGCCCGCCGACCTGAACACCATCGCCGACCTCCAGCGCATCCCCGACCTGCTGACGAAGCGCGGGTACAAGACCGCCGACGTCGAGGCGGTGATGCACGGCAACTGGCTGCGGTTCTTCGCCGAGGTGTTGCCGAACTAGCCGCCTAGCCGCGACACCGCGTGCGTGGTTCCCCGGGGCAACGCCCCGGGGGCCACGCACGCAGCGTTACTCTCACCTCTCCACTCCGTACCGCCCGCCGTCCACCGGACCCGCCCATGCCCCAGCGCTACGTCGTCGTCGCCATCACCGCGGTCGCGGCCCTGTGGATGTACATCGACCGGGTGTGCATCTCGATCCTCGCCGACCCGATCCAGACCGACCTCGGGCTGACCGACCGCGAGCGCGCCCGGGCGCTCGGGGCGTTCTTCTTCACCTACGCGCTGATGCAGATCCCGGTCGGCGCGCTGGCCGACCGGTTCGGCCCGCGGCTCGTTCTCACGCTGTCGATCGCCGCCTGGTCGGCGGTCACCGCCGCGACCGGGTTCATCTGGTCGTTCGCGGCGCTGGTCGGCATACGGCTCTTGCTCGGGATCACCGAGGCCGGCGCCTACCCGGCGGCGGCGGGGCTGGTGAAGCGGTGGGCGCACCCCGAGGAGCGCGGCCGGTTCAGCGCCGCGGTGGCCTTCGGCGGCCGGGTCGGCGGGGCGGTGGCGCCGTTCCTGACCGCGTGGCTGGCGGTCGCGCTGGTCGCGGCCGGCGTCGCGGTGTGGGCCGACAACCCGTCCGGCGTCCACTGGCGGGGCGTGTTCGTCCTCTACGGGCTGGCCGGGTTGGCGGTCGCCCTGGTGTTCTGGCTGTTCGTCCGCGACAAGCCGCCGGAGCCGCTCCCGGAAGAGACCCCGGCCACGCCCGACCCGGACGCCGAGTGGCACGCGATGCCGGCCGGCGCGACGCCCGCCGCACCGGCCGGGCCGGAACTGTCGTTCCTCGGGCGGCTGGCGCTGCTGGCGCGGACGCGGAACATGTGGCTGTTCGGCACCCTCCAGTTCTGCAACAACCTGTCGTGGGCGTTCCTCATCACCCTACTCCCGACGTTCCTCAAAGACGCCGACGTGGAACTCGGGCTCCGCAGCACCGTCCAGACCGGGGTGCTGTTCGCCGGGTGCGTGGGCACGTTCCTGGGCGGGTTCGTGGCCGACGCCAGCCGCCGGCGGTTCGGCCCGCGGTGGGGCCGGTCGGTGCCGATGGTGGCGATGATGGGGACGTGCGCGGTAACGTGTGCGGTGGCCGCGTCCGGCCCGGGGCTGTGGGTGGTGGTGGGGTTGCTCGTGCTGATGTCGCTGTGCCAGGACATCGGCATCCCGTCGGTATGGGCGTTCGCCCAGGACGTGGGCGGGCGGAACGTCGGCGCCGCGCTCGGGTGGGGGAACATGCTCGGGAACTTCGGCGCGGCGCTGTCCCCGATCCTGCTCACGGAGGTGCAGATCGCCGGCGGCTGGGGCGCGGCGTTCGGCGTGGGCGCGGCCGCCTACGTCGTGTCGGTCGGGTGCGGGCTCATGCTCGACGCCACCAAGCCGGTCGAGGCGGAGGCGTGAGCCGCCTGGGGTCGCGGTACCGGTGTCATGCTCGTGGGGTGGTAGCCGCGGGCTTTATTCACCCCGCGGCTACCGGACCGGACGCCGCCACACCGCCGCCGTCAGCGCTTCGGCAGCCCCGCCCCGTAGTCGTCCGGGCCGCGGATGACCGTGTGGATGTGGTCGGTGCCGCCCTGCGGGGCGTACTCGATCACCACTGCCGGCCCCTGCACCCGGAAGTACGCGGCCTTCCCCCGCTCGGTCGGGCCGCTCCACGCGAAGTACGTGTCGGCGACCCGCTCCCGCACCGCCGCCAGCTTGGCCGCCGCCGCGTCCGGCTCCAGGATGTTCACCCACGCGCTGACCACGTCCACGAGGAGTTCCTGCTGCGCCTTCGTCAGTGCCGCGCCCTTGACCCCCTTCGGCTCGATCGTCTTGCCGTCCCGCCCCGGGCCGAGCAGGAGTTCGCCCTGCGGCCGCTCGCCGATTAGCGCCTCGGCCCGCTGCTTGGCGTCCAGTGCGTCCATCAGCTTGTACGCGGCGTCGGCCTCGCGGCCGAGCGGGCGCACGTCGGCGTCGCCGCGCTTGAACACCCCCGGCTGCGCCCCGGTGTGCGACGGGGTCAGCACGAACGTCTTGCCGACCACCGTGACGTTGATCCCGAGGTGGTGGCCGCCGAACTGCACCGTCCACGGCGTCGTCTCGGACGGGGCGCCGAAGAGGGCGAGGTAGTAGAGATCCTTGCCGAACATCGGCCCCTTGCCGCCGTCCTTGCCTTTCCCCTTGCCCGGGTTGTCGAGGAGCTTCTGGTCGCCGTCCATGATGTCGATGACCTTCTGGTAGCCCTCCTTGCTGAGGACGGCGGCGAGGAGGCCCATCGCCTTGTCGCGCTGCTCTTTCGTGAGATCGCCGAGCTTGACGCCGTTGCGCGGCACGAACGTGACGGGCAGGTTGGACCAGTTCGGCTTCTTGTCGCTGTCGAACTTGAGGAGTCCCTTCTCGCGCTGGGCGGGGTCGAGCGCGTCGAGGAAGGCATTGGCCGCCGCGACCGCCCGCGGGGTTGCGGGTGTCTTCGCCTTCGGCTGGTCCTGCGCGGCGGCCGGCGCGGGCGGCAGCGGGGACTGCGACAGGAACAGCGCGGCGGCGGCGAAGAGCACGGCGCCGCCGGCGGCGACCGCCTTTCGTCCGCCGCGGCCCGAGGGGACGGGTTCGAGGCCGTTCATGGATTCTCCTTCCGGATGGGACGTGACTCCGGCGGCGCGGTTGCGAACGCCGAGCCGCCCCGCGTTCGCTGGCCCGCCAGCGCTACGATACAATAGGCTCCCGTCAGGCAACAGCGCCGCGCCCGCACCGCGCCGCGCGACCGACGCAGGCCCGCCGGCGGAGCCCGGCCGCGGGCCGAAGGGGACCGGGCGACCGGAGGCGTGACGGATGTCCGAGGAGCGTGACCCGCGCTGCGTCCACGTGGCGCCCGACCTGCGCACCGCCGATTTGGTGGCCGCGTGGCTCGGCGAGAAGGGGTTCAAGTGCGAGGTGGTGCTGCCCGAGAACCCGGCCGCCCCGCCCGACGCGATCGGCCTGACCGCGCACGAGGCGCCCGGCGTCGAGATCCGCGTGATCGACGTCGACCAGGCCGAGAAGGTGCGCGAGGCGATCGCGGAGCAGCGCGAGGCGCTCAAGGAGATCCAGGAGGCCCGGGAGCGCCGCGCGGCCCGCACCGGCACGGTAACGGCCGTGTGCGAGGAGTGCGGGAAGAGTTCCGAGTGGCCGGCGGCGGACATGGGGAGCACCCAGGAGTGCCCGCACTGCCTCCGCTACATCGACGTGCCCGACCCCGAGGACGACTGGGGCGACGTGGACTTCGGCACCGAGGACGGCGAAGACGGGGGGACGCCCAAGTCGGAGGGCAAGGGGTAACGACCGCCCCGCCCATGTCCTCGCGTGGAGCACCACCCGTGTCCGGCGGCTGCGCCGCCGGCCCCCTCTCCCCTTGAGGGGGAGGGTTGGGGAGGGGGGCACCACCCGCGACGGGGAATGGGGCGCGTGACCCCGCGAACTCCGCATCAGGTGGTGCCCCCACCCCGCCGCTTCGCGGCGACCCTCCCCCTCAAGGGGAGAGGGTGACGAGCCCGCGGCTCGCCCCTGACGATCAACCTGCTTCTCTACCTCGCCCGCCGCTGACCATGCCCGCCACCCCTACCAGCTTCACCGTTCTCGCCGCCGAGGCCGGGCACACGCTCGCCAAGGTACTCCGCAGCCGGCTCGGCGGGCCGTCGTGGAGCGAGGTGCGCAAGCTCATCGCCGCCCGCCGGGTCAAGGTCGGCGACGCCGTGGCAACCGACGACGCGCGGCGCCTCAAGGAAAATGAGGTCGTCGTCCTCCTGGAGCACCCGAAGCCACTCCCGCGGGCCGCGCACCCCGAGCGCCTCGTGATCCGCCACCTCGACGAGCACGTCGTCGTCGTCGAGAAGCCGGCGGGGGTAAACACGGTGCGCCACCCGGCCGAACTGGAGTGGTCCGAGGAGCGGCGCGAGCTCGACCCCACGCTCGAAGACCTGGCGCAGTGGGCCATCGCCCACCGCCTCAAGCGGCCGGCGTCCGACCTGCTGCGGCTGCGGATCGTCCACCGGCTCGACAAGGAGACGAGCGGGCTGCTCGTGTTCGCGCGGTCGGTGCTCGCCGAGCGCGAGCTCGGGATGCAGTTCCGCAAGCACACCGTCACCCGCCGCTACCTCACGGTCGTGCCCGGCATCTTTCTCGACCGCACCCTGACGTCGAACCTCGTCCCCGACCGCGGCGACGGCCGGCGCGGCAGCACCACGCTGCCGGACGTCGGCAAGCGCGCCGTCACGCACGTCGCGGTGCAGGAGCGGCTGCGCGGCTACACGCTCCTGTCGTGTCGGCTGGAGACGGGGCGGACGCACCAGATCCGCATTCACCTGTCGGAAGCGGGTCATCCGGTGTGCGGGGACAAGGTGTACTGCAAGAAGCCGAACGGCGAGGTGGTGCCGGACGCGAGCGGCGCCCCCCGGCTGGCGCTGCACGCGACCGAACTCGGCTTCACGCACCCGGCGACCGGCGCCGCGCTCCACTGGGAGATGCCGCCGCCGGCCGACCTGGCGAAGTTCGTCGCCGGGCTGCGGTAGCGGGCGGCCCCGCCGTGGCGAACGGCCGGCGTGAGCCGGCTGGTCGTTGGTACGGCGGCCTGACGCGCCGACCGGTTACCCGGGTTGTCCGACCGGGCATCTGGACCAACGACCAGCCGGCTCACGCCGGCCGTTCGCCCGGCGACATCGACCGGTATCACTCGCGCCAAATGCGCCCGTCGCCCGTGATGGTCAGTGCGGCCTTCTCGTCCGCCCCCAGCCACGACGCCTCGAAGCCGGTCCGCGTCGCCCCGAGCGCCACGCGCCCTGCCGGCAGCATCAGCTTCAGGTCACCCGCGTTCGCCGCGTAGCGTCCCGTCTTCGCGCGGTGTGCGCGCTGGGCGTAGTAGACGCGGTGGAGCGTATCGCGGGCCTCCCAATCCGGGTCGGGGCGGAACGCCTCGCCGGGCTTCTCTGCAAACTGAACGTAGCCCCAACGCTCGGGGCGGTGCATGTCGATCACGCCCTGCGGCGACCACACCCAGTTGTGCTCCGGCCGGTTCGGCACCTTCTTGTACTTGCCGTTCTCTACTACCACGTCCCACTCGACACGCGAGAAGTTGATCCGCCACCGGTCGCCGGCCTTCGGCGGGACGCCGCCCGCGAGCTCCTTCAACCCGGCCCACGGCCAGCAGATCTCGACCGTCCAGCCCGTGTCGGTGTCGCGCGGGTCGTTCAGTGTGCCGTCGATCTTCACGGCGGTCTTCAGGCCGGTGATTTCCCAGGCGTTCACCGCCTTGCCGCCGTCCTTGTACGGCTTGGTCAGCAGCAGGTCCCACGTCGTGTTGAGGGCGTTCAGCTCCAGCTCGCCGTAGACGTGGTTGTCGCCGTCGGGGTCGAGGAACACCTCGAAGTCGTTGTCGTGGAAGATGACCGCGTCGTGCTCGGTGAGCGTCGCCCAGACGTGCGGCTCTTGTAGTTCGGCGGCGATGTAGAGCGCCTTGTCGTCCCACGCCATCTTGACGCGGGTGCGGTGCCGCGGCGCCGGCCGGCGGTCGCCCTCGATGTCCGCGAACGGGTCGCTCCACGGCACCACGTCCCACGCCGGGTCGGTCAGCGCACCGTCGATCGTCACCTGCCCGGCGAGCCTCGGGGCCACGTACCCCTTCGGGTGCGGGAACGGGGCGAGCATGTCGGCGTCGGTCGGCGGCGCTGCCAGTGCGGGAACGGCGACGAGTGTGACGATGAACCACGAGGCGCGAGGCGTCATGCATCACCTACCTGTCGGGTGGAGCGTAGACCCGAACGTCCCGCTCGTTGTACACGGTCGGGACGCCGACCGCCCGCGCGACGCCGAGCACCCTCTGCCACTCGTCCGCCGCGCGCAGCGCCTCCGCCTTGCCGGGCAACGGGTCGCCTTCGTCCGCCTCCTCCGCCCCGCCGAGGTAGTGCGGAACGACATACCGCCGCATCAGCCGGCCGTCGGAGTAGTGGACGAAATCGAACGAACGGTCGTTGTTGCCAGCCGAGCCCGCGAACACGTCCCACGACGCGCCGAGGGAGGCGATCGTCGGGCGCGTCGTGGGACGTTGCCAGAGCGTGTAGTACCAGTCGTCGGCGAGCACGGTCCACCCACCGCCGTCGGCGAGGATCGCGTGCCGGTGGAGCTCTCGGGCCGGGGCTACCCGTTCGTAGTCGAGCAAGCCGAATAGTTGGAGCAAGGTCGCGTCGGAGATCGAGCCGTCGGCGCGGACGGCGATCAGGTACGGCGAGTTGAGACGGCCGTCGGCGAGGAGCGGGCGGGACATCGCGGGCGGCTCCGCGGGGGCGGTGATAACATAGCGGCGGACACTCCCGACGCCGCGGGCCGCACGATGATCCTCGACCTGAACGCCGACCTCGGGGAAGGGGCCGGGTTCGACGCTGACCTGATGCCGCTCGTCACATCCGCCAACATTTGTTGCGGACTCCACGCCGGTGGTCCCGTCGAGCTTGGTCGGACCCTCAGACTCGCCGCGGAGCAGGGGGTTGTGGTCGGCGCTCACCCGGGGTACGACGATCGGGCCAATTTCGGGCGCGTCGAACTCGACCTGTCGGCCCAAGAGCTCGTGGACCAACTCGCCTACCAGCTCGCCGCGCTCGTGGGAATGACGGAAGGAACGAGCCAACGGGTCCGGTACGTGAAGCCGCACGGCGCGCTCTACAACCAGGCGTGCCGTGACCCACAGGTCGCGGAGGTCGTGGCCGGACAGGCGTATGGCTGGTCCGGTGGCTTGCCGGTTCTCGGCCTTCCGGGGTCCGCGCTCGAAACCGCCGTGAGAGCCCGCGGGCTGCCGTTCGTGCCCGAGGGCTTCGCCGACCGCCGCTACCGGCCCGACGGGTCGCTCGTGCCGCGGACCGAGGCGGACGCGTTCGTCCACGACCCCGCCGAGGCCGTCGACCAGATCGCCCGGCTGGTGCGCGACCGCGGGGTGAAGTCGGTGTGCGTGCACGGCGACTCCCCGGGGGCGGTGGCGTTCACGGCGGCGGTGCGCGACGGGCTATTGGCGCGCGGGTTCACGCTGAGGGCGTTCGCCGCATGAGTCTCCGCGTCGTCCGCCCCGGATTACTGTCACTGCTCGTCGACGCCGGCCGCCCGGGCACCCGCGCCCTCGGTGTGCCGGTCGGCGGCGCCGCCGACCGCGCCGCGCTCGCCGTCGGGAACGCGCTCGTCGGCAACGCGCCGGACGTGCCGGCGGTGGAGATTACGCTCGCCGGGCCAACGCTCGTCGCCGAGCACCCGACGGCGGCGGTGGTGTTCGGGGCGCCGTTCGCGGTGACGGTGAACGGCCACCCGCTGACCGCGGGGACCACGTTCGCGCTCGCGGCGGGCGACGAACTGGTGATCGGCGCGACGCCGGCCGGCGCCCGCGGCTACCTGTGCGTGGCGGGCGGGTTCGACGGGCCGGTCGTGCTCGGCAGCCGGTCGGCGCTGGAGGTGCTGAAGGCGGGCGACGTGCTGGCGTGCGGCGCGAGCCGGTGCGCGCCGCGCGGCCTCGGGTTCGCGGCACTGCCACACGCGGACGGGTCCGTCCTCCGCGCCCTCCCCGGTCCGCAGGCCGACTGGTTCGACGACCTCTTCTTCCGCGAGGCGTACACCGTGACGCCGGCGAGCAACCGGATGGGCGTGCGCCTGTCAGGCACAGCGCTGGAGCGGCGCCCCGGCGAACTGGTGTCGGAGGCGGTCAGCCCCGGGGCGGTGCAGGTGGCGAACGACGGGCTGCCGATCGTCCTCGGCGTGGACGGGCAGACGATCGGCGGCTACCCGAAGGTGGCGCACCTAATCCGCGCCGACCTCGACAAACTCGCACAGCTCCGCCCCGGCGACCGGGTCCGGTTCGCGCGGGTGACGCCCGACGAGGCCGAGGCGGCGGCGCGGGAGCAGACGGCCGCCGTGCATCTCTGGCTGACGCGCCTCCGCGCGGCGGACCGGGCGCCGGGGCGGGCGGACGGCGCGGGTTGACGGCGGGCTGCTTCGCACCCGGATCGGTCGACGGAGGAAGTACCGTGACCATCAGGCAGTGGCTGAGCAGGCGGGTGAGGTGGACCTACACCGCGATTGGGACCGCCGGCCTGTACCTGTGGCTCGACCGGCCGGTGCCGGGGCAGATACCCGTGGCCTTCCTGGTCGCATTCGGCACGGCGATGGTCCTGTCCGTCGCGTCGCACCTATTCCTGTTCCGGTGCCCGCGATGTCGGTGCAACCTCGGCGCGCTCCTCGCTGGTGGCATGCGGCAGTTCCGGGGCGTCGATCCCCGGCTCGTCTGCTGCCCGTACTGCACCCTGAGCCTGAACGAGCGGATGCCCGAACCGGAACCGGCGGCCGAGTACGACCGCTACCAGACCACTACCCGTGACGGACTGATTGTATCTCGCGCAGTTGAGTCTGAGGCTTTCCGAAGGGTCTCGAACCGGAGGGTGAGCAGGGTCGCCATCGCGGCCTCGTGGGCCGTCCCCAGCTCGTCGAGGGTGGCGTCGATCGCGGCCTTGAGTGCCGGGGAGTCGGGGAACGACCGGTCCGCCAGGGCGGCCTTCTTGACGAACTTCCACACCCGCTCGGTCCGGTCCCGGTGGGGCGAGTGCGGGGGCCGGTAGACCCGGTCGATGCGGGCGAACGCGGCCACTACCCGGACCGGGGCCGTGTGCTGGTATCGGGTGCTGTCCCACACCACCGTGATCGGCCCGGCCGGGTGCGCGGCCCGGACCTTGAGGAGCCGCCGGCCGGCCTCCGCCTCGGTGACCGCCCGTCGGTGGCCTCCCGGACCGGGGTCCGGGCCACCGCGTCGCGTGCCCCGAGGACGCGGTACCGGTGCCGCCCGCCCCCGGTCGGTACGACCCACCGGACGAGGCGCCACAGGTAGGCCAGGAGCCCGCCCCGGACGACGTCGGCAGCGTCCGCGAAGAGCACCCGGCGGGTGGCCCCGGCCTGCCGGGGCACGGGCGGCGGGGTGTCGGCGAGGAACCGCCCCCGGGCGGCCGGGTCGGCCTTGGCCGGGACGCCCCGGGCCTTGCGGCACCCGAGCCCCGACGCTTTTCAGGAACGGCCGGCCCCGGGTCGGGCGGCGGCGGACGTTGGTCCGGCGGGAGATC
>VFQN01002839.1_pt1 | contig 25907 bp, 26 predicted proteins | sample 3512371 | NCBI WGS metagenome assembly VFQN01 (sample SAMN10412370, study PRJNA504923) | tailings metagenome | isolation source: Replicate 2 from Balatoc abandoned mine | place: Philippines: Itogon, Benguet | collected 2017-08-28 | reverse complement strand
AATCGCGACGCCGCCCATTCCGCCCTCGCGTTCTCTACATTCCTTCAGGGCTGTTAGGCCGCCGTTGTGAGTCGTGGTGAATGTCTCTGCTCATAATTGCTACGTATCTGGCGAATCTGTCGCGCTACCTGCCGACTGGCGCAATCGAGATAGCCCGCAAGCTCCGTGGCAAACTCTGCTGTGCCAGTGTCCGGCAAATCATACTGTTTTGGGGCATCAGGCACAATGTGCTCAATGCGTGTCCAACAGTGCGTCGCAGGAAAATCGCGACACGGCTCGCGCGGCGGCAAGTCGGGAAACTCGACTCCGAAGTTGATGTAGAACCTCCAAGGGCTGTCTGCATCGTTCCAATCACTCCCCTGGAACTGGACGCGCTCGACGTAGCCCTCCATCTCTCGCGAAAAAGTGTGCCGCACCTTTTTGTATCCGAGCGCCTTCAGATTTTCGCGATGCAGGCTGCTGAAGAATTCTTTGACGGAATCGCGCATGAGGTGGTCGCTCGGCCTAACGTCCAAGGTCACCCACGGCTGCCCGTGGCGCGACCCATGCCAGGAGCGAAGCGACTAAGCATGGGGCGTGACGCGGGTAGCCGTTGGGTGCACCGCCTTGTTCGGCTTATTTTCGTCATGTGACAAATTCCCCTCGTAAAATAGCCTCTATTTGTGGGCGTGTGTAAAGCTGCACAGGATCAGGTCCCACAACGTCGCGTTTGTGATAATACTCGCCTTCGTCGAATGCGAGGAATATGGCGCGAGCTCGTCCTTCGAGCGAGAAATTCGAAAGTCCCCATAGCACGTTAGCAACAGCGTCGCCGGTCTCAAACGCGATTGTCCCGGACATGAACGCCTCTGCCACATGCATGAGTGCTGCATCGTAAAGCTGTTCCCGCGACATATGCAAAGATGTTGCGTATACGTCGATGTCCTCAAGGGTCATTGGCTCCTCTCGGTCACAGCGTGCAACAAAATCTGGAATCGCGGTCTTCATATTGCCGAACGACACGGATCACCGACGCCGGGATGATGATATCCGATTGTTAACTGAGACGCTATCCCGGCGTTCGGTGCAGCCGGTTTGTTCGGCAGTGTTCTCATTTGGAGAGCGACGGAATCTCGTCGGAGACTCCCCCCATCATATCGACGTAGGCGTGGATGTAATTGGTGCGTGCGGACCCGGCGTCCTGAAACACCAGATGCCAGTGCCGAGAGGAACCCCTAGGCGCCGGTGATATGCCACCCTCGTCGAGTTGAATATGGCTGCAATACCTCCCGGGGTGATCGTCCAGCCGGACGTGATCGGACGCCAATCGGAGTGCCTTGCCTATTGGGACGCGAGGCGCTGCCGGATGAATGGGTAAGGGACTCGTCCCAAACACCATCAAGCCCACGATGAGGGAGACCGCGGCGACTGTGGCCGAACGCTTCATATCGCATGTTCCTGTGCCGAACGCTCGTGCTCTGCCACCCCGGACCCAGCGGGCCAGCATTCCATCCACGCGCCACCCGGGGTTGGCAGCAGCAGATGGTTCGGCAACGGTGTATGAAAGAGTTTCACTGATGGAAGAGCCGGATTGCGTGGGCGGTGATGACGATCAACAGCGCGGCGCCAATCCCGAGGATCACCGCGTAGATTGGGATGAACACGAAACCCAGTCCTGCCGTGGACGAACCGGAGGCTGTCCCCAGCCAATCCACAAACCAAGCTACATGGAAGCATGCTGTGATCGCGGTAGCCGTGACACCAAAGCCCACCAGCCGCCATCGTGCCGCACCTCGTTTCCTGGCGGCGCCGTGAAGTGCCGCATAGGCAAGAATAAGAGGCATAAGGTTCCATATAGCGAGCGGCAGGAAATCCATACCCACCCAGACCACAAACGAGGCAACCAAAAGGAACGGTAAGAGAAGCCAAAGAGCGCGCATGGTAACTGAACCGCCGAACGTTGTGTAGACGGCATGTAGGTTGATCTAAGGGTTTGGATGTTGTCAAACGGTATTGGGTTTGGCTGGATAGGCTGCAAAATGCCGCGCGCGGATGATTCATCACGGGTTCAGGACGGGAACGGACATCGGACCGAGGACGGGCCGCGGAGATATGATGACCCCATGTGGCTTCAGCGGTTATGGGCAATTCAGCGGGTCCCGCTTTCCCCCGAGCGTCTCCATTGGTGGAGCGTTCATGTTCAGCGTTTCCTTGCATTCATCCGCACGCATTCCCTCGAGGGGCCGGTCTCAGCCCTGGCCGAGGATTTTCTCGCCGATCAGCGGTTGAGGCAGCCCCCGGTGAGCGCGTGGCAGTTGGACCAGGTCCGACAGGCGCTGGACGTTTTCGCCCGCGGGATCGAGCACTGGCAGTTCCGAACCGACGAGCAGGGACGACGGCGCCCCGCATTTCGCGTGAGGGCGCAACCCTCCCGGGAGGCGGTGGTTTGCGCTGAGGGGATCCCGGGGTCGGGGGTGTCGCACCCGGAGAGCGCCATGCCAGCGGCGCGGGGTGAGAGCCCGGGGCGCACGGCGGGGGAGGGCTCGGTCGTCGGCGGGCTGGATTGGCGGGTGCGATTGACCGCGGTCACGCGGCTTCGGCGCTATTCGATCCGGACGGAGCAGACCTATGGTGAGTGGATCGAGCGGTTTGTGAGGTTTCACGGCAACGCGGATCCGCGAGCGCTCGGGGAGGCGGAGGTTCGGGAGTTTCTCGAGTATCTGGCGGTGGCGCGGAGTGTGTCGGCGAGCACCCAGAACCAGGCGTTCAGCGCCCTGCTGTTTCTCTACAGTGCGGTGCTCGAGCGACCGCTGGGTGATCTGCGGGACGTGCTGCGGGCGCGTCGGGGCGGGCGCCTGCCGGTGGTGTTGAGTCGCGAGGAGGTGCACCGGGTGTTGAGCGTCATGGAAGGGACCCTGGGGCTCATTGCGAGGGTGTTGTACGGAACGGGCATGAGGCTGATGGAAGGCCTGCGGTTACGGGTGAAGGACGTCGATTTCGAGCGTGGGCTGATCACGATTCGGGGGGGAAAGGGGGACCAGGATCGGGTGGTGATGCTTCCGTCGGCACTGCGGGATGGGCTTACCCGTCATCTGGAGCGGGTACGGATCCTGTGGGAATCGGACCGGGCCGGGGGATTGCCTGGGGTATGGATGCCCGACGCGTTGGACCGGAAGTACCCGGAGGCCGGGAAGGAGTGGGCGTGGATGTGGGTGTTTCCCGGGAAACGCCTGTCGGTGGATCCGAGGTCGGGGGTTGAGCGGCGGCATCACGCGCATGAGACGGCGGTGCAGCGGGCGGTGAAGGCTGCGGCGCGGATGGCGCGGATTCCGAAGCCGTTGGGCTGTCACACGCTGAGGCACAGTTTCGCGACGCATTTGCTGGAGCGGGGGACGGATCTGCGGAGCGTGCAGGAACTGCTGGGGCATCGGAGCGTGGAGACGACGCAGATCTACACCCACGTGATGAGTCGTCCGGGGGTTGGGGTGCTGAGCCCGCTGGATGATGGCACGCCCTTGCGGGAGGAGCCCCCGCCGTACCGGGTGAGCGAGCCGAGGGAGAAGCCGCGGCGGGAGGCGGGGCACGAGGAACGCCCGTACGAGATACTGGAGGACGGCGGGCCGTAGGAAGCGGCATGGGATCGGGTCCCGACTCCCGCGGTTTGGAGCCGGTTGGGGGTTGGAAGGTGTCTGGGGCGTTGTCATGCCGCCCGGTTCGGCCCAGGCTCGGCGGGCCGTCGGGATGCCGGGATCGGTGTCACCTCGGACAGCCATCGGACCGGGCCCGACGAGAGCGCAGTGCAACCATGGCGGAGATTCCCTTTCCAGATGCGTCGCGGATGCCCGCGTTGCTGAGCCATGTGCGGGAGCGCCGGTGCGCGCTGTTCGTGGGCGCCGGGCTCTCGCGGCCCGCGGGGTATCCGGGCTGGCGCGGGCTGATGGATGCAACCGTGGCGGCGACCGTCGCGGGGCTTGGTGACGACGGGGGGAACACGGCGGCGGAACTGGGCCGGTTGCTGGACGCGGGCCGCTATGCGGAAGTCGCCGACCAATGCCGTCACCTGCTCGGGCGCCAGCGCTTCTGGGAGTTCCTTCGGAGCCAGCTCTCCGGGCCGGCGGAACCGCCGGAGGCCACCCATCGTGCGATCGTGCGGAGCCCGTACGCCTGCGTTGTCACCACGAACTTCGACACCCTGATCGAGGACGCCTTTGCGCGGTGGAGTCCGGCCGGCATTCCGAAAGCGCCGACCGGGATGCAACTCGGCGAGCATGGGACGCTGCTCGTGGACGGGGCGTTCTTCGTCCTGAAGGCGCATGGGACCATCCATGACGAACCCTCGCTGGTGTTCACCTCGGAGGATTACCGGCGGATGATCCACGCGAACCCGGCGTTTCAGGCGATGATGGCCGCCATTCTGCTTTCGCACGCGCTGCTGTTCGTGGGGTATTCACTGAACGACCCGAACTTCCGCCTGCTGATCGAGAGCCAGCTCTCGATATTCGGGAAGGACGCGCCGCCGCGTTATGCGCTGATGGAGGGGGTGGGTCGAACGGAGGCGGAGATTCTGCGGCGGACGGCGGGCATCGAGGTGATTCCGTATCCGGCGGGACGACACGAGGTGGTGGCGTCGTTTCTGGGCACGATTGCGGACGTCACGGCCCCGCCGGTTGGGGGACACCCGGGCCTGGTGCGGCTGGATCCCGTTCCGCCCGCCCGCCCGGTGCTGTCGGTGGTGCTGCGTCCGCACCACGCGCTGCTGGAGGTGATCTGGTTCGAGACCACGACGCGGGACCTGCCGGGGGTGACGGTGCCCCTGGAGCGGCGGTGGATGTCGACCGTCGGGCCCGTTCCCTGGGGCGGGCTCGCGGAGGTTTCGGGTGCGTCGGGGAGTGGGGGCATTCGTGGAGCGGGGCGGCTGCTGGGGGCGCTGTTCGGGAAGCTGCCGATTCCGTGGGCTTCGACGGATCCTGGCCGGACGGTGGTGCTGGACGTGCCCGTCGAACTGGCGGGGCTTCCCTGGGAATGGATGGAGGTTGGCGGGCAACCGTTGTGCCTGGTGGCGCCGGTGTGCCGCCGGGTTTCGGGTCTGAGCGACTCCTCGCGGGGCAGGCCCATCGCCCAGAGCCCGCTTCGGGTGCTGCTGGTGGGGGACACGTTGGCGAAGGCGGAGAGGCCGCACGCGCTGCCGGAAACCCGGGAGGAGGTGGAAGCGATTCGGGACTGCTTCGAGGCGGACAGCGCCGGACACCGGGTGACGGTGCTGACGGGGTCGAACGCCTGCTATCACCGGGTGCTGGAGGCGATCGGCACCGGCGGCCATGACATCGTCCACGTCGCGGGGGTGGCGTATGTGGACGACTCCGGGGAGAGCGTGCTTCCGCTGCACGACGGGCATGTGCGGGCGTCGGAGGTGGCGACGCTTCTGATCCGGCGGCCGCCGAGCCTGGTGTTCCTCGACGCGGACACCTCGGGGTTTGTGCCGGCGTTCGGGCGATGGCGACCGATGGCGTTCGGGCCCGGGGGCGGGTTCTCCGATTTTTACGCGAGGCTGGCGCGGCACCGGGCGGGGTTCGAGCGGGTGGTCAGCCGGGCGGGGGTGGGAACGTTCATCGGCTGCATGGCGGAGGCGGCGGCGCGGACGGCTCGCGATCTGTCCACCGCGTTCTACCGGCACCTGCTTGCGGGGATGCCGGTGGCCCAGGCCCTGTTCGAAGCGCGGCGGAAGGTTGCGTCCGGCGGCGAGGACACGGCGCTGCTGTACGCCATGGCGGGTTATCCCGACACCGTCCTGGTTCCGGCTCCCGGCAATGCAGGTCGGGGAACGGTCGAGGATCGGCGTCGGGGTTCGGAGTCGGGAGGACAGGGCGGCTCCGATGCGCCGAGGCCGGAACCGGCACGGGGGAGGAAGCGGGCGGGAGGTTCAGCAGGGCGCGGTCGGCGGGAGGGACGCCGCGTCAGGTGAACCGGCCGAGGATCGGCCGGAGGTCACGGAAGGTTTTGGCGGGCCAGAGTTTGCGGTCGGTCAGGATGGCGGTGTCGAGGGCGCGATGTTCGGGCCAGTGGGGGATCTCGGGAACGGTGGGGATGACGTCGAGGAGCAGTCGTTTGGCGGCGTCGGCGTTGGCGTGGAGGTTTTCGATGACCATTTCGACGGTGACGTGGTCGTGGTCGTCGTTCCAGCAGTCGTAATCCGTGACCATGGCGGCGGTGGCGTAGGCGATCTCCGCCTCGCGGGCGCACTTGGCTTCGCCGAGGTTGGTCATGCCGATGACGTCATGGCCCGCGGCGCGGTTGGCGAGGGATTCGGCGCGTGTGCTGAACGCGGGGCCTTCCATGCACACGTAGGTGCCGCCGTCGTGGGCGCGGAGCCTGAGCCTGCGGGTGGAGGCGAGGAGGAGTTTTCGCAGATCCTCGGAGATCGGGTGGGCGAAGGCGATGTGGGCGACGATGCCGCGGCCGAAGAAGGTGTGGGCGGCGGACTGCTTGGTGCGGTCGATGAACTGGTCGATGAGGACGATGTCGCGGGGGCGGTACTTGCGTTGGAGCGATCCGACGGCGCTGATGCTGAGGACCCAGGCCACGCCGAGTTTTTTGAGGGCCCAGAGGTTGGCGCGGTGGGGCACCTCGGTGGGCAGCAGTCGGTGTCCCCGGCCGTGGCGCGGCAGGAAGACGACGTCCCGTCCGGCGAGGCGGCCGGTGAGCAGGCGGTCGGAGGGATCGCCGAACGGGGTGCGCACGGTGACCCAGCGGGTGTTGGTGAGGCCGTCGATCTGGTAGAGGCCGGAGCCGCCGATGATCCCGATTCGATGGGGTTGTTGCGCCATGCGCGACCGGTGTAGCGCGGCGGGGCCGGACTGGCCATGCGGAAGTCGGCGCGAGCGGAGGGACGATGGGGGATCGGGCGGGCGTGCATCCAATTTGCGTGATTGAACCCGGGTGGCCGGCTTGAATCCGCCCGTCAACCCGCGCGGGGCCGGAGACGGGCGCGCAAGAGGACACGGACGGACACCGACGCACACGGAACGGACACGGACACGCACACGCACACGCATGACGACGCATCATCTGGCCATTGATCTGGGTGCCGAGAGCGGGCGCCTGATGTTGGGAACGCTGCACGACGGGCTTCTTTCGTTGAAGGAGGTGCATCGTTTCCCCACGGGGGCGCTGCGGGTCGGGGACCAGCTGCACTGGGAGATGGGGCGCCTGTTCGGGGAGGTGCGGCGCGGCCTGGAGGCGGCGGGGCGGCTGGGACTTCCGATTCGGAGTGTGAGCACGGACTCGTGGGGTGTGGACTACCTGCTCCAGGACGCCGAGGGCGCGCTGATCGAGCCGACGTTCCATTACCGCGACGCGCGCACGGCGCGGGGTGTGGAGGCCGCGCACCGGCGGGTGGGGTGGCCGGGAATATTCGCGGAGACCGGCATCCAATTCATGCCGTTGAACACGCTGTACCAGTTGGCGGCCGAGGATCCGGCGCGGCTGGAGCGGGCGGCGCGGCTGCTGATGGTGGGGGACGGCTTCAACCACTTCCTGTCGGGCGTCGCCCGTGCGGAGGAGACGCTGGCGAGCACCAGCATGCTGTATGACCCCCGTCGCCGCGGGTGGTCGGATGCGCTGATCGAGCGATTGGGGTTACCGAGGCGGTTGTTCCCGGAGATCGTGCCTGCGGGGACGGTACTCGGCCCGCTGTCGCCGGACCTGGCGCGGGCCTCGGGTTTGGAGGGGGTCGAGGTGGTCGCTTCCTGTTCGCATGACACCGGCGCGGCGGTGGCGGGGGTGCCCGCGTCCGGGACCGGGTGGGCGTACCTCAGTTCCGGGACGTGGTCGCTGATGGGGGTTGAACGGCCTGAACCGATCCTCAGCGACACGGCGCGGGAACTGAACTTCACCAACGAGATCGGCGTGGGCGGCACGGTGCGGCTGCTGAAGAACATCAGCGGGCTGTGGCTGGTGCAGGAATGCCGCCGCACCTGGGCCGCTTCCGGGCTGGAGAGCGACTACGGCACCCTGGCCCGGCTTGCCGCGGAGGCTCCCGCGTTCGTGTCGATCCTCGACCCCGCGGACCCTGGTTTTCTCGCCCCCGACGGCATGCCTGACCGGATCGCCGCCTATTGCCGGGAGCATGGGCAGCCGGTGCCGGCGGGGGTTGGGTCCATGGTGCGCTGCATCCTGGAGAGCCTTGCCCTGCTCTACCGCCAGACCCGGGAACAACTCGAGGCGATCACCGGGACGCGCGTGGAACGGCTGCACATCGTGGGCGGCGGCAGCCAGAATGCGTTGTTGAACCAGTTCACGGCCGATGCGCTCCAGGTCCCGGTGCTGGCGGGGCCGGTCGAGGCCACCGCGGCAGGCAACCTTCTCACCCAGGCCCGGGCCCTGGGGCGTCTGCCGTCCATCGAAGCCATGCGCGAGGTGGTGCGCCAATCCTTCGAGGTGCGGCGCTTCGAGCCGGGACCGAGCCAGCCGTGGGACGCGGCCTACGCGCGCTTCAGGCAGTTGTCGCGCAAGGCCGCCTGAAACCGATTTCGCGGGTGGGAACCTCAGTGCGCAAAGGCGCGGACGCCGGACGGCCCGCCAACCGGCCGCGGTGTTCGGTTTCAGAACGGCGACATGCCCTCGCGCGCGATCACTCGCAAGCCTGCGGGAGCCGGGGCATCGGCGAATGAGATGCGTCCGTTCCGGGCGGAGGGTCCCAGGAACGGGTCGTTGGTGATGAGCAGGTTTCCGTCGAGATCGAGGTAATCGGTCAGGTCCGCGAGGTGCGCGGCGGCGGCGATGAGCACGCTGGTTTCGATCATGCAGCCGAGCATGGTCTTGAGGCCGGCATTGCGGGCGGCGACGAGCGCCGCGTGGCCGCCGTGGATGCCCCCGGCCTTCACCAGCTTGACGTTCACCGCGTGGAAGACGTCCACGACCGACGGCAGGTCGGAGGCGGACCGGTAGGATTCATCCGCCATGATCGGGAGTGGCGACCGCTGCCGCAGCCAGCGGCGGTCCTCGTGAGCGGCCCCGGCGGGCATGGGTTGTTCCACGAACTCGATCCCCGGGTCGGCGGCGAGCCATTCGAGCTGCCGCAGGGCTTCCTCCCGGGTTTTCCACGCCTCGTTGGCATCGACCCGCACCCGCTTGGATGGTGCGGCCGCCCTGAGTGCCGCCAGGTTTTCGCGGTCCGTTGAACTCCCCAGCTTGAGCTTCAGCACCGGATACGCCGCCGCCTCGAGCACCTTCTCGTGAATCACCTGCGGATCGTCCAATCCGATGCTGAACGACGTCAGGTGTCGGCTCTCATCGAAGCCAAGGCCGAACAGTGCGTGAACCGGGCGTCCCGTCTTCCGTCCGGCGCCGTCGGCCAACGCGATGTCCAGGGCGCACCTGGCGGCGGCATCCCCCGGCGACAGGGAGTCCAGATACGCCCGGCTCCCCGTGAGGTCCTCGAACGAAAGCCTCCGCGGATCGACCCGCGCCAGGAACGCCTGCACGCTCGCCACATCCTCGGCGTAGCGATTGGAAGGCGCGCTTTCACCATAGCCCTCCACGCCATCCCCGTCCCTCAGCCGCACCAGCACCACGGGGAATTCCTCCGTCCCGACGCCGCCCCCGGGGCCGGTCCGACTGGCTATGGCCCATTTGCGAGCCAACCGGAGTCCGAACCGCCGAACGCAGAGTTCCATGCGCCGATTGAGCCGGAACCCACCCGGGGTTTGAAATCAGGAAGACGCCAGATACCCCTAAAGAGGCAGCGCCCACCGGCCCTACAGGAGCAACCGGCGCACCTGCTCGTAGTCGGTGGTCACCGCATGCGCGTGGGCCAAGCGGTCCGCGCCCAGGCTGTTGGTGATGGCGATGACCCGCATGCCCGCATCGCGCGCCGCCTGCACGCCCGCGGCGGAATCCTCGATCACCACGCAATCCGAGGGCGGCACTCCCAGGAGATCCGCGGCCCTGAGGAAGACATCCGGGAACGGCTTCGGCCGGGCCACGTCCTGCACGCTCGCCACCACGGGGAAGAACCGCCGAAGCCCGCGCATGGCCAACACCTCGTCGATCACCGGGTGGTTGGATCCCGAGGCCACCGCCAGCGCGTACCGCCGCGCGAGGTCCTCCACCAGATCCGGGACCGGTTCAAAAACCGGCTGGCGCGCACGAAGCAACCCGAGGAAATGGTCCTGCTTCCAGCGCAACAGTTCGTCCAGGGACTGCGCGGGCCGGTGCAGGGCGATGAAGTCCACCCACAGGGCGCGGTCGGATTTCCCATAGTACTGGTCGAACCGGATCCCGTGCCGGTCCCCACCCAGGCCCATCTGCTCGAAGATCTCCCGAAACGCCTGCTCGTGCAGCGGCTCGCTGTCGACGATGACGCCGTCCATGTCAAACACCACGGCTCGGGTGCCCTTGCGAAAGTCCACGGGTTTCATGCAATCCATCCTCCCTCAACGGGCGGCTCCGGAACCGTGATGGGCCCGACCGGTCAGGATCAACTCCACGGTTCCGGCCGCAGCCGCCAGCCCGAACGCCCCGGTGACATGCGCCGCCGATCCCAGACCGGTTTCACACCCGAGCCTACGGGAAACAGCACCGCCCTCCGGCACGCTGCCATCCGTTCCCCCGCCGGTCTCACAGACCTGGGTCGGGTCCCGGTCCGGGACCACCGGTGTCTCGGTCGAAAAGACGCAAGGCACGCCCATCGGCGCGCCGATGGCCGGAAACCCGTGTTCGCGTCTCAGCCGCCGGCGCACCTCGGCGAGCAACCGGTCGTGCGTGGCCTCGGCCAGATCCGCCCAGCGCAACCGCGTCGGATCACGACGTCCCCCGGCCGCACCACAGACCACCACCGGGATCCCCCGCGCACGACAACCGGCGATCAGACGGCACTTGTTGGCCACCACGTCGATCGCGTCGACCACCACGTCGTAACCCGGGCCCAGAAGGCGGTCCGCGGTGCTTTCCGTAAAGAACTCGATCACCGGCTCCACACGGCACCCCGGATGAATCGCCATCACCCTCTCGGCAAGCACCTCGGCCTTGAACCGCCCGATCGCCCCATCCAGGGCGGGCAACTGGCGGTTCACATTGGTCAGACAGACCTCGTCCAGGTCGATCAGCGTCAGGGCACCCAGCCCGGACCTGGCCATGCATTCCACGATCCAGGATCCCACGCCCCCGAGCCCCACCACGGCCACATGCGCCGATCCCAACCGCTCCAGCGCCCCCTTCCCGTACAGCCGTTCCACACCGCGGAAACGCACCTCGTGTCCTGTCGCTTGGTCGTCGTCGCCCACGCCCCCAGTGAACTCCGATTTGCCCCGGTCCCCAAGCTCTGGAATCGCCCACCGGCATTCGCCGGCGGGCGATCCAGCCTCCTATCCCTAACCCCCGCCCAGAGCGTGCCTGAGAATTCGAAGGACCCTTCCAATTCTCAGGCACGCCCTCGCCGTCACGCCGCAATCGCCCGCAGCACCGGCACGGCCAACAGGGCATGGCAATCCCGCTCATCCACCTGCAACCGCGCCCCGGGACAACGAAAGCAATACCGCTGTCCGGTGTACGGCCCGGTCAAAACCAACGCGGTGGGGCCAATGTACTCAAAACACGCCGAGGACGTTGCGGGCTCGGTTTCGGCACGCGCCGGCGCCGGTATCGGCATCGCATGCCCCTCCTGTTTCGCCTGACTCGCCTCGTTGTCCATGAATGGGATCTTTCTTGGTCGTTTCGCGACGGTTGACCCAGAGCGGCTCGACCGCGCGGAGAACGCAGACTTCACGAAAAACCTTACAAAGAAAATGCAGGTGATTTTCCGTATCGCATCGTTGCACGCTCACGAACTTTGCAACTATTTAGTATGCAAATACTTCTGACGATTATGCGGAAATCCTAGCGCCCCCACCCATCCTGGTTGGCCCTGCTGTTCGAGGGTCCGGGACCCGGGACGCACCGCGCTGGCAGGCCGTCCCTTCGCGCGTTGGCGACTCCAGCGCCGCCATCGGGCTCGGGGGGGGTGCGAGGGGGCATTGGTCCATCCGCACCCCGGCAAGGGCAATGGATAACCTGTCCCCGTATAGGGGACCGGCTATGGATCAGCTCCCCGGCTTGCGAACCCCGGTCCTTGCGCCCACCTTCAGGTCGTTCGCCGGCAACGCCGCAACCGTTGCCGCCTAAACCGGAACCGACGAAACCGCCCGCCCCATGAGATCATCCCTCCAGACCCGTCTGGCCACCCTCGCCGTGGTCGCCACCGCCACCCTCGCCATCCTCTCCGCCCAGACCGCCAAGGCCGCGACCTGGCGCACCGATTTCGAATCCGCCAAGGCGGAGGCCAAGCGCGACGGCAAGGTCATCGTGATGAACTTCACCGGCTCCGACTGGTGCGGCTTCTGCATCAAGATGAAGAAGGAATCCCTCGACCTGAAGGCCTTCACCACCTACGCCGACAAGAACGCCGTGCTGTTGGAGGTCGATTTTCCCCGCCGCAAGAAGCTCCCCGCCGTCCAAAGCAAGGCCAACGAGGCGCTCCGCAGGAAGTACGACGTCGAAGGCTACCCGACCTTTGTGATCACCGACGCCGCCGGCAAGGAGCTCGGCCGCCACGTGGGCTACCTCCCCGGCGGTCCGCTCGCCTTCGTCGAGAAGATCGAGAAGGTCAAATTGAAGGCCAAGGCCAACCCCTGACCCGGCCGATCCCGTCGGCCGTCGCGGCCGGTGCCCTTCCTTCTTATTCGGACCCTGCCCTCGGCAGGGGGCTTCGGCGGCGTCCGCGCATGGATTCGACCGCCTTCCGGAAGAACCCGTTGGCGCCGGTCACCGCCGTGATCCAGGCCCCGAGGGTGGGTGAGAGCACCGAGAGCGCCAGCAGGGGGCGCACCGGATACTTGGCGACGTAGATCTCCGCCTGGTCCCGCTCGATCGCCCGGAGCACCGCCCGCGCCACCCGCTCCGGAGGACAGGCCCCCAGCAGCGGCGGCGCCTCCCCTGCGCTCGCCTTCAGCCGGGAATAAATCCCCGCCTCCACGAACCCCGGGATGATGGTCGACGCACTCACGCCCGTCCCCCGGTAGGTGGCTCGCAGCGATCCCGTGAACGCCTGGAGCCCGGATTTCGTGGCGGAATAGGGCTCCTGGAACGCCGGCTTCGCCAGACCGGCCAGCGACGAGATGTTCACCACGTGACCGCGCCGACGCTCGAGCATGCCCGGCAGCAGCAGCCAGCTCAGCAGCATTGGCGCCTCCAGGTTCACCAGCAGCGTGTCCCGGATCGCCTGCTCCCCGAGCTCATGGTACGCGGAGGTGTATTCCACCCCCGCGTTGTTGATCAGCACGTCCACCGGACCCAGTTCGCGCGTTACCAACTCCGCAAGCTTCGGGAGATCGTTGAGCAACCGGAGGTCGAACTGCACCACCAGCGACCGCGCCCCCAGGGCCTCGGTCTTCGCCTTCACCCGGTCCAGGTCCGCCCCGGGATAGGCCACCAGCGCAAGCCGAGCCCCGCGCGCCGCCAACGCCAGCGCGATCGGCTCGCCAATCCCCCCGTTCGCGCCCGTCAGCAATACCGTCGTCTGCGCGTCGATGTTCATTCGAACGGCCCCTCAGAACCGCCAGCCCAGGCTCACGAACAAGGCGTGGTTCAGAAACCGGTACTCGCCGTCCGCCGACTGACCCGCCGGCGATGGCGCGCTGCCCCGTACGGTGCGCGTCGGTCCGTACCCGAACTGGTACGCGACATCGACGCTCGCCCGATCCCAATGATACCCCGCGCCCACACTCCAGAAGTGCCGGTCGAGGTCGTACACCAGCGGGTTGTAGGTGGCGTCGGGAACCGAGTTCTCGTTGAAGATGTACCCGCCACTCACGGTCCAGCCGCTCTCGAAGTACCGGGTCACCCCGAACTCATAGTACCAGCTCGAATCCCAGTTCAGCACCACCGGGATGGAATTCGGCAACAGCGGCGGAAACGGCGCCGGCGGCCAGGCGTTCGCCTGCTGGATCATCGCCGTGTTCAGGTAGTTCCAGTCGGTGTAATCCGCGTTGAACTCGAAGTTCCACTTCGGGTTCGGCCGGTACGACACGCCCATCACCACGTTCAGCGGAAACCGGAACCCGGCCTCCGCGTCCGAGCGATGCGAGAACGGCGGCAGCGATCCCCCCGGAAACGCCGGACTCGGCAGATCCACCGAGTTGAACGCCTCCGTGTATCCCTTCAGGTCGAACTGCGTCGAACTGCGGAAGTTCACCCCGAACGACCACTGCTCCGTCGCCTTCCACAAGAGCCCGGCATTGAACCCGACCGACCACGAGTCCCCCTTGAACTTGAACCCGTCGAAATTCTGCGCCGGCCAAAACAAACCCTGCTGCAACCGCACCTCCGCACGGTTCACCGTCATCCCACCGCCGATCGAGAGGTTCGGCAGGATCTGGTAGGCCACCACCGGATTGAAACAGAAGTAGGTGAGCTCCGCCTCCGTGGCCACCGTCCGAAACCCGCTGTCGTCCGGCCACCGGGAACTGAGCCCGTACGGCGAATACACCCCCAGCCCGAAACTCAACGGCAGATTCTCCGGCGTGTACGTGTAGAAGAACTGCGGGATCGCGAACAGATCCTCGTCATTCTCCACATCCGAACCCCCCGGCCCCTCGTACGACACGTCCAGGCTCAATCCGTACACCCCGCCCCGCACCTGATGCCCCCGCAACTGGGTGATCCCCGCCGGATTGTAGAAAATCGCCGACGGATTGTCCGCGGTCGCCGCAAACGCCTCACCACGCGCCGTCGCAAACGCATCCTGGTCCGGTAACCGGAACCCGGTGGCCGAGGCCAGCAACGGGGTCATCACCATTCCCGCAAACGTCACGGGACCATACGCACGCCGTACGAAGTTCTTCATGGGGCTTTCCAATAAGGGCATTTTCTCCTGCCGCGCCAAACTCCCGCGACACGCCCCGCACACTACCCTAACCACAAACTCCCGACACTAAGTAAAGACCGTATCCGGAGAACCTTACGCAAATCCCCGTCCCAGGGGTCAGTGCAGGATCGGGAACTCGTGCGGTTGCACCACTAACTCGGCGTCCAGATCCAGGTAGTAGTCCAGCCGACGCTCCGTCTCCTCCAGATCGATGTGCCGCGCCATGATCAGGTACGTGGCGTAATGGTTCCCCTCCGATTCCACCAACCCCCCGTAGAACCCCGATAGCTCCGGGTCCTTCTCCGCCAGCGCCGTCGCCAGCCACTGGAACTTCTCACAGCTCCGCCCCTCGATGAGCGAGGCGCAGATGAGGTGGTCGATCGCCTGGTCCCGCTGCCGGCCCGCGCGAACGCTCCGCATCAACCCCTTGATCCACGGACTCGGATACGCATGCCCGAACGCCCAGCGCCGACGCCGCAGGAGGTCGAGCACGAGCTGGAAGTGTTGCAGTTCCTCGATGGCGATGGCGTTGAGTTCCTCGACCCTGCCGTAGAGCTCCCGGTACTTCTCCAGGTTCAACGCGGTGGTGGCGGCCTTCCGCTCGAGATGGGCGTGATCCACCAGCACCGACGGCAGGTTCCCCAGAACCTTGTCGATCCATCCCACCGGAGGTTGTGCGCGGAACAACAGCATGCACGTCACTCCCCGACGCCCGGAGCCAAGGGCCCGCCTGTCCAGTCCAACATCGCCCCGCATCGTGGGCCGCCCGCATCGCCCGGCTCAAGGGCCAACCGCGCCCCCGCCTCCGCGCCCCGGGAGGGGCCGCAAACCAAGCCCCGGAGGGGCGCCAGAACCCTAGCCCATGGCGTGAGCCATGGGTGGGCGGGGGGCCGAAGGATTTCGAGCCCCGGAGGGGCGACGAGAACCCCAACACGGGGACAGGCTATCCGTTTATGCCCCACCCCCACCCCCAAACACCGGGCCCCGGGAGGGGCCGCAAACCAAGCCCCGGAGGGGCGCCAGAACCCTAGCCCATGGCGTGAGCCATGGGTGGGCGGGGTGCCCAAGGATCTCGAGCCCCGGAGGGGCGGCGAGAACACCCACCCCACACCAGGCGGGGATCAAAAATGGACGGAGATGGCGTTCTGACCGCCCCTCCGGGGCTCATGGATTCTTTCGCGCTGGGCAACCCACGGCTCACGCCGTGGGCAACGGTTCTTTCGCCGCTCCGCGGCTCGGTTTGTGGCCCCTCCGGGGCCCGGGGGATCGGTACCGGGATCGATACCAAACCGGGGGCCGTCGAACCGGCCCATGCCGCCGACCTCCGGCCGATCCGGGATGCGGCAATGCGGCCGATGGATCCAACCCACACCCGCGTGTCGGCCCCCAAACACCGCGCCCCGGAGGGGCTGCAAACCAAGCCCCGGAGGGGCGCCAGAACCCTAGCCCATGGCGCGAGCCATGGGGTGGTGGGGGCCCAAGGATTTCGAGCCCCGGAGGGGCGACGAGAACCCCAACACGGGGACAGGCTATCCGTTTATGCCCCACTCCCACCCCCAAACACCGGGCCCCGGGAGGGGCTGCAAACCAAGCCCCGGAGGGGCGGCGAGAACACCCACACCACACCAGGCGGGGATCAAATGGACGGAGATGGCGTTCTGACCGCCCCTCCGGGGCTCATGAATTCTTTCGCGCCGGCCGGTCCCACGGCTCACGCCGTGGGCAACGGTTCTTTCGCCGCTCCGCGGCTCGGTTTGTGGCCCCTCCGGGGCCCGGGGGATCGGGATCGGGGTCAGGTTTCGGACCGGTATCGGGGTCGGTATCGATACACCGATACGGGGACGGGTTATCCATCATGCCCCAATTCCCCCCCGGCGAACCCCATCCCAAACCCCATCTGATCCCCTCCCCCACCCCGCACCCGCCCCCGATTTCCCCCCGCCTTTATCCCTTCACCTCCCCTCCCTCCGCGCCTACCCTCCGCCCCGATCGCAACGCTCAGTTCCATGGACGTTCACGCCACCCTCGCCCTGCCCGAACCGACCTCGAGCCACGACCTCGCCGGTGACGTCCACCCGTTCTCCCTGGCGCTGGGGTCGGCCGGATCCCTCGCCTCCCTGATGTCCCTCGCCGAACGCGTGCGCACGCCACACCCCGATTCCGGCGCCGCCCTCGAACTCTTCCTCGCCCGGTACGCCGACCGCCTCCTCGCCCCGGTGGAACTCCCGGCGATCCGCGACGCCTATTTCCTCGCCCAACGCGGAGCCGTCCGCGAATGCATCGACCTGGACCGCTCCCTCCAGCGTGCCTTCGGCAACGAAGGCCTCGCCGAGGCGAGCCGGCACCTCGGCCGCACCCAACTCCGGCGCCTGCGCCCCCTTCGCAGCCGCCCCCTCCGCCGGTACATCGAAGCCGTCGACTCCGGCCACGCCCACGGCTGGCACGTCGTGGTCTACGGCATCCTGCTCGCCCTCTTCTCCCTGCCCCTCCGCCAGGGCCTCGCCCATTACGCCCTCCGCGCCCAGGACGGCCTTCTGGATTCCTCCGCCCTCGACCTCCGCCTCTCCGCCCTCGACCTCCGCCGCCTCCACGACACCTGCGCCGCGCGCGTCCCGACCATGGTCCAGCACACCCTGCCCCCCACCCCCTTCCTGCCCGCCCCCAGCCCGGCCCCCTGATCCCCCTTCCCCTCGCCATGCTCGTCACCACAGGCCGACGCCGACGACACGTCCGTACGGTCGCTTTCGATCCCAAAAAAAATGCCGTTGTCCTCGTGGAACAACGGCTCCTTCCGCACCGCTTCACCCGGGTCGCAACCCGCGACTACCGGGAAACCGCCCGCGCCATCCGCGACATGGTCGTCCGCGGCGCCGGCGCCATCGGGGCCACCGCGGCCTACGGCCTCGCCCAGGGCCTCCGCGCCTTCACCGGCCGCTCACCCGCCGCCTTCCAGCGCCACGCCGATCGCGTCTTCCAAACCCTCGCCGGCGCCCGACCCACCGCCGTCGACCCCGTCAACGCCATGCGCGGCATCCTCGCCGCCCTCAACCCCGCCGCCCCCATCCCCGAACAACAGGCCCAGGCCCTCAACGCCGCCGAAGCCTTCGCCGACGAGGACGTCCGCCATTGCCGGGAACTCGGCGAACACGGCCTGCCCCTCATCCCCGACGGCGCCCGCGTCCTCACCCACTGCAACGCCGGCTGGCTCGCCTTCGTCGATATCGGCTCCGCAACCGCCCCCCTCTACGCCGCCCACGCCGCCGGCCGCCGGTTCCACGTCTTCTGCGACGAAACCCGACCCCGCTCCCAGGGCGCCTCCCTCACCGCCTGGGAACTGGCCCAGCAGGGCATCCCCCACCACGTCATCGCCGACAACGCCGCCGGCCACCTCATGCAACGCGGCGAAATCGACCTCGTCATCGTCGGCGCCGATCGCGTGCTCGGCCGCACCGGCGAGGTCGCCAACAAGATCGGCACCTACACCAAGGCCGTCCTCGCCCGCCAACACCGCATCCCCTTCTACGTCGCCATCCCCCTCTCCACCCTCGACTGGTCCCTCCGCCAGGGCACCGACATCCCCATCGAGGAACGGGCCGCGGACGAAGTGCTCCACGCCTGGGGCGCCAGCCCCGACGGCCGCCGCACCCGGGTCCGCGTCGCCAACCCCTCCAGCCCCGCCCGCAACCCCGCCTTCGACGTCACCCCAGCCCGCCTCGTCACCGGCATCCTCACCCCGGTCGGATTGCTCAAACCTTCCGAGTTGTGGCGCCGGCGTCGCGACCTCGGCGGACCCGCCTGACTCACTCCGGCCACGACCGCGCTGCGAACTCACTTCAGTACGCGTTCTCCCTGCTCAACAACGTCATGGCCATGATTTGGAAATCAAGCAACGGGCTCCAGTTCTCCAAATAGAAGAGATCATACTGCACTCGCTTGGTCAGATCCGTGTCACCTCGCAAGCCATGGACTTGTGCCCAACCCGTCATACCAGGTTTGCTGGCATGTCGAGCGTTATAGTGCGGAATCTGCTCCTTGAAGTCCACAATAAGCTCTGGCCGCTCCGGCCTAGGTCCTACCAAGCTCATATCCCCGACGAGCACATTCCAAAACTGAGGGACCTCATCGATATTCCATTCCCGCATAAACGCGCCAATAGGTAGGCGCCGGGGATCGTCCTTCTTGGCCCATTGAGCCCCCCCGCCGGCCTCCGCGTCCAATTTCATACTTCGAATCTTGATGATGCGAAAAGTCTTCCCATTCCGCCCAACCCGAACCTGCCGATAGAAGATCGGGCCCGGGGACTGCCAGTACACTATCGCGCCGAACAACAGGATCACCGGCGTTGCCAAGAGCAGGCCTACAGCGGCACCGACAACATCGACTAGTCTCTTAATCAGCCGATTACTAAGACGGTCCAAGGGAAGCCGCGAAACGCCCAGCACGGGAACTCCGCTTACCGTCTCAAGTTCCAGACCAGAAACCAATATCTGGAAATAGGACGGAATGACCTTAAACTGAACAAAATGCTTCTCGCACTCATTTGCCAGCGCGATCATCTCCATCATCGATGAATCCAAGTCCGCAACAATAACAATGTCCACGCTATACTGAGCGAACAACGCTCCCAATTCTCGGTAATTGCCCAGATCCTTAACCTCTGCGGGTGGCTGCACAGCGAACTTCGAGTGGGCGTTCGACACACAACCAACAATCTCGTAAGGATGGGCCGGATCTGATGCCGTATACCTCGAAAGATGTTCAGCCTCACGATTCCAACCAACGAACAGGATGCGCTGCCTGAGCCGCCTCGCTATCACGTCTCGCTGCGTAGCCCAATGAAACCCTCCCCGCATTATCAGCACGGAAAGAAAACACGTAATAGCTGCACAAGACGCGAATAGCCTGGATATCGGCGGATCGAACTTGAGCGCAAGACTGACACCAAGATAGATCAAAAACCAGACGATAATGCCGCGCGTAACGATCAGAGCAGTTCTTCGAAACCTCAGAAGATGATCAACCTTATACAACCCAGAATACGCAAATACCCCAAGCATTGAAACAGCACCAACAACAATCAGGCCAGTATACTCAAATAGCAGGGGCATTCGGTCAGCTTGAACACCAAAAGTAATAAGACCCGACTTAAACCGCACCAGAAATGCAGAAATAAGTCCAGCAGCAATGCCAACCAAGTCGACAACTATACTTAGACTCATCAGAAACTCACCAACCACCGCCCTTCTTCCCGAACTTCGGTCATGAGAACTTGTTGACATACTTACTTTCCAACAGGGTAGGCGACCATCAACACAAATCGATATCCAAAGTCACTCGAACTTCCACGACCAGCATAGAGCAAATCACACAGCCACCAGCACAACTTTAGCGTAGCTGGTCAACTGATGTATTGGATGTCTCACAAGCCATCCAGCCTTTAGCAACTCAATTCGATGCAGTAGAGCCAGCCGCTTTGCGTAATAGCCATGCCCAAAATACCCATTATATTGCAAGCATCGATATCCAAGCCCCTCAAAGCGATGTATCATGGACTGCGAAGGCCCGCGACTCCAACTGTAATAGGCACGAAACTTTCCATGCTTAACTGAGTCTCGCGGTGAAAAGAACGAAAGCATCCGATCTGTCAGCCCATCAGGGAGCAACCAGTTTACCAGAAAAGGCAAGGCATACAATGTGGAAAACCAATGAATGGCATGACCGCCACAGCTAAGCACCTGGCGAAGATTGCGATGATACAGACGTCCATTGCGGACATGCTCATTGACCATTCTGCTGACAACGAGATCAAAGCACGAATGGAGTTCGCGAGGAACCTCACCGTCGGAGAAGTCGTGCTTGAGCTTCCGATAGACAGGATCAGCCTTGTTTAGTTCATCTTGTGAGATGTCGTTTGTTGTGTATTGCACTCCCAGCTCTTCTATCTTGCTAGCTGTTAATGTAGGGTTTGCCCCGGCACCCACTTCGAGAATTCGTCGCGCACCAGTGCGTTTGATTTCGAGTACCAACTCTTCAGCCGCACGACTCCAGCCGCCAAATTTATCAAATGTCTTAAAACTGATCGAGCTCATATGGCTAATTTCAGAATATGCTGTGAGCGGCGAATTGAACTCTCAAATATCGTTCCTACGAGACCCGCTAAGACGACGACATGGGCTCACACTGTTCATGAGGGCTCGCAACTAGTCCATTCTTAATGCCACGGCACAGTCCGCATCATTGGAATCCTGGGATGAGGATCGTCCAGACTCCCAACCCCCCTCAAGGCCAGAGATTCCCTGTAACGTCTGAACATTAAATGAATTCGTGCCCAGGCATCGGGCCTTCTGATGCTCGCAACATCGCTATGCGTTTTGACCTTCACAAACCGGTCCCGCCCGCGAGCCGCCGGAGTTCGTCCTCGTACATGGACAAAATGGCTTCCCTGGCGTAACGACGCCCCCGTTCCAGGGCGCAGGCCTGGTGCCGTTCGAGTTCCCCGGGGTCACCGGCCCATCGCTCCAGCACCGCACCCAACGCCCGGTGGTCGCCGGGATTCACCACCGCACCGACACCGCCCTCCAGGACTTCTCGGCCCAGCGGACTCTCCGGCTCGCACACGGCCAGCACCGGCGTTCCGGTGGCCAGCGCGGGAAGGAGCTTGCTGGGCAGGAAGTTCGCACCCACACCCGGACGCTGGGTCACCAGACAGGCGGTCGATGTCAGCAGACGGCCGATGTACTCCGGCTCGTCCAGCACACCCCCCAGCGAACAGCCGGGCGTCTGCTTCACCGCCTGATCCAGACGCTCCCGCTCCGCGCCCCCGCCATGGATGCTGAGCGCCCAGCCTTCCGCCCCGCCAGCCCTTCCCTTCGACTGCACCTCGGCGAACAGCGGCAGAAAGTCCGGCAGCCCCTGCTTCACCCCGAGATTCCCCGCGTAGAACAGAAGGTTTCGATGCCGCACCGGCCGTGCCGCGCGCTGACGCTCGATCTCCCGAGCCAGACTGCCGTGGATCCAGTTGGGTATGCACAGCGCCCGCCGGTCCCCTCCCACGATCCCCCGCAGCTTCTCCAGCATGCCCGGACTGATCGTGGTCAGGGTCGACGCGGATCGGAACGCCCAGCGCTCCAGCGCCCGCAACAGGGGCGGAAGCCCCGGCATGCGCAGAATCCCCAGCTCCAACGCCGCATCCACCACGAAGTCCTGCACCACGATCAGCCGCGGCACCCGCCCGCCGCGGTAGAGGAACCGTTGCGCCAGACATTGCGAAAACATCGGCGACGCGGTGATCACCACCTCCGGCGTCCATCCCGGAAACCGCCCCCGCCAGAGCAGCGACCCCAGGAAGCTGGCATCCGACCGCATCCGCGACCTGCCCGTGGGCTTCGCCGGCACATGCATGCGGATCCGCCGCACCGGCACGCCCTGATACGTCTCCTCCCTCAGCGCCAGCCCCTCATCCTCCGGCCGCAGCCGCCACGCCGGATAATACGAGAAGGTACAGGTCACCCGCACGTCATGCCCGCGCTCCTTGAGGAACAGCGCCATGTCCGAAAACAAAGCAGCCCCGGCGAGCTCGTCCGGGGCGAACAGGTTCGTGATGAGATGAATTCGCAATCGTCCACCCTCCTGGGATCCCCCCCCGCTCACCGCCCACCCTCCCGCTCAAAAAGGTGATCCGCCTGGATCAGCCGCCCGTCAGCATGCGCGGCGTTCAACCGCAGCACCGCCTGAAAACCCTGCGCCTCCAGAAAGCCACGGATCTCCCCCGCCAACGCCTGGCCCCGGTACAGCTCCACTTCCGAACATTCACAGTACACATACCGGCACCGACCCAGAGCCTGCACCGCTCCCTTCAGCACCGAAAGCTCGAAACCCTGCACGTCCAGCTTCAGCAGCAGCTCCCTCCCGTAACCCCACGCCTCCGGCAGATCGTCCAACCGCCGAACCTGGATCTCCTGCGTCCCCACTTCCGCCGTCTCCGGAAAAATCTCCGTCTGCAACCGCCCGATCGGAAGCAGCGACGAACTGTCCCGTCGCGCACTGACATGAATCCTCGCCACACCCGGCTCCTCACCCAGCGCGAACGGATGCAACGCGGAGCCCGGTCGCCCAGGCACCACCCGCCGATACACCGCCGCCTCCGATTCCAGCGGTTCAAAGGAATGCAACGGCACCCCGGGCAGGCAACTGACACACGCCAGGGCGAACTGCCCCCGGTTCGCCCCCACGTCCACCACCCCGTCCGGCTTCACCCGCGCGAACATCGGCCGGTGATCCACCGTGGGCAGCACCCCGTGACGAAGCCCCCGCCAACAGACGGGGTTCCACATCGCAAACCACCCCTTCGCCATCCTCAGCTTCCACCCGTTCACAACACCTGCCCTCTCATGCGACGCACTATTCCTCTCAATTGTAAGGCGACTCTCTTGGTTATCTTGGCCACGGATACAGAAGCACTCGAGCTTCTTGCCAAGAACGAGCAAGCAGAGCCTAAATCCTTCCGTGCTTCGTCGACGCTCTCCCAACGCTGTCGGTATGTAAAGCGAATCGCAAATAGCACAATCAGACCTAACAGATCTTGTCCGGAATGTCGCTTCAAACTCACCACAACCCCGTTCCTACTGGCTACTCCTGCCAAAAGTTCGACAGCGATCACTTTTCGTTGCATCCCCCTCCATAGAGGAGTTCCCGGTACATGGACAGCGTGCGCCGTCCAACTCCTTCGAGTGAAAACTCTGCCTTTGCCCACGCACTGCCAGCTTCACCCACGGCCCGAAGCCGCATACCATCAGCGAGGATTCTAGAAAGCGCTTCAGTCCAGGAATCGATCGAACGCGGCAACACCCATCCCGCGCCTGCGTTGGAGATCGCCTCGGAAAGATATACGTTCTCACTAATAGCCACAGGAGTACCCGCAATCAAAGACTCGACCGCAGCGATGCAAAAGTTTTCATTCAGAGAAGGTAGGGCAAAGAGATCTGATCCAGCCAACAGGTCCGACTTGTCGACTCCCCCTATCCAACCAAGCTCGATGGTTCTCTTATGTACGCATTCTTTCTTCAGCATTGCTTGGATCGCCCTAACAAAAATCGAGTCCCCTCCGCCAGCGATCACAAACCAGACATCTGGGTCATGCCTCTGCAATCGACCAAGGCTTGGTATCAGTATCTCTAGCCCCTTCTTATAGTCGATACGCGAAAGAAAACAGACAACTTTACCTCCATCCGGAATGCCATACCGTGCACGGAACCGCGTCCTAGACCCCTGCTCCATTGGAGAAGAAACCGGCAATGGACAAACCATTCGCGGCACTTCCGCACCGAACGTGCGGATCCTCTTCGCCTCACAGGTCGTTGTGCACAGAACTGCAGTTGCCTTCTGCAGAAACGATCGGAGCACCAATGGTCCCAGAATTGTCTTCAAAAGCCGCTTTTTCCGGAGATCGAACGGATCCAACGCCCCGTGAGGCCGCACCACATATGGAATCTGCAGACGCTGTGCCAACAGTCCCACACGGTAGCTTACCAGGTCGAACACGCCATGGATCTCTAGTATCTTGGCCGCCTTTAATAAGCTACCTGCCTCTCGAACAAGCGCCGAGGAGTTGCTGAACCGCTTAGGAAAGCTGCGCGCAAAGAGCCTAGTGAATGAGACTGCGTTGAGTTCCGTCAGCACTGATAGGTCATCACCCTCGTCGCTAGTTGACAGCAGTATACTAGGCGAACCAACAACCGTAAGCGATCTCACGGTCTCGATTCCTGCACGACTCTGCCCACCCCATTGCCTACTGGCACGTGGGACTACATGTACAGATTGCAAGGCGTCCATGGACTTTACATTCATATACCTATCTGAACATTCTCTTAACTAGGGCTCGTCTTCAAAATGTGTTGGAATGAATAACGCATTGGATTCGTGCGCGTTAGAAATCGTCTGAAAATCGGATTTGCGACAGGAAGGCCCGTAACCGGGTGTCGGCAGAATTAGGTTTACAAAATGAGTGCGGCGTTGACATCTCGCCGAGAGGGCGTTGGCGGCACCTCGCGGCAGCGCTGTCAGGGCGATGCAAAACTCGTCCTAAGACACCGACCTTACGGATGCACAGTCGCGACTGATCGAACCTCCTTTTCCGCCCCGCAAGACCATGGGGCGTCCGCCTACTCCCCTGTGGTCCTTGCTCGATGCCATTCTGTATCTGGTCAAAAGCGGTTGTTCCTGGCGCCTGCTCCGCAAAACCTTTCCTCCGTGGTAAACTGTCTCCCACCGTTTCCGGAGGTGGTGCCACGACGGCACCTGGCTCCCCGTCAATCACGCTTTGCGCTCATTGGTTCGAACGGAGGATGGCCGAGAACCCGAACCGTCGGCAGCGGTTCTCGACAGCCAATCCTTTCGCTGTGATGCACATGGGGGCAAGGTGGGATACGATGCGGCGAAGAAGACCAATGGCCGAAAACGCATCACCATTGTCGACACCCTTGGACTGTTGCTTGGAGTGATCGTCGTGCAAGCAAACGTGCCGGAGCGCACCGGGGCTCACGAACTTCTGACGCCATTGATGCCTGCGTTTGGGAGACTTCGAAAACTGCGGCTGGACGGTGGCTACATTGGTTCGGAATTTTCGGAGTTGGTGCGCGAGCAGTCGCCGAGCGTCGAAGTCCAAGTGATCAAGCGAAGCGACGATGTCCAAGGGTTCAAAGTCTTGCCCAAGCGGTGGCTGGTCGAGCGAACATTCGGCTGGTTGGTGAAACATCGACGACTGGTTCAAGACTACAAGAAGACCGAGTGCATCGCGGCAGGTTGGATCGCCATCGCACTCAAAAGAGTCCTGCTCCGAAGACTGGCCTAATCTGTCAGCCATGACTTTTCAGACGATTTCTTAGTACTTGTTGTAGGTATGTCAAATCCGTCTCGGTTCCCCCTTACGGGACCGCAATGGGAGCGGCTAAAAGAGGTGGCTCTGAAGTAGAATTTGTGGGCGAAGTCGTGACGTCGGGGAGACGGGAATGCGCCCGGAGAGAGAATGGCG
>VFQN01002838.1_pt1 | contig 25910 bp, 24 predicted proteins | sample 3512371 | NCBI WGS metagenome assembly VFQN01 (sample SAMN10412370, study PRJNA504923) | tailings metagenome | isolation source: Replicate 2 from Balatoc abandoned mine | place: Philippines: Itogon, Benguet | collected 2017-08-28 | reverse complement strand
TGAACACGCAGAAGGCTATCGCAATTTTGTAAAAGACAAGACCATCCAACTACAATACAAACAGGAACATGCCATCGATTCCCTTTAATAACAGATCGCTGCTGATCTTAAGCAGCATCTTTATTTACCTGATCTGGCAGATCAATTTTTTTGCTCTGCTATCCAACGGCTATTCCTTTTCCATCAGTATTACAGAATCTCTGACCAATTGCTTTCTGTTAGTGTTTGCAACAGTGACCCTTAAACGCATTTTTAGGTTTTATACACCCAATGCTACCGGGTTTTGGGCAGCGATTATATTAACAGCCGGATTTTCTACCCTGCTGCCGATCGCTGCAAAATTGATGCTGACTTCCATCATCCCGGATAATCCGGCATACGTTGATATGCTGAATGCAACCATGCAAATCCGGATTGGGTTTTCCCTGCTCACGGTGATCAGTATACTCGTACTGATCTTATTATTTAACATGCTGCAGCGAGAAGAGGCTGAAAAGAAACACCGGAATGAAGTACAGCAACTGGCCACAGAAGCTGAATTATTCAAACTCCGGCAACAACTGCAACCGCATTTTTTATTCAACAGTTTGAACTCCATCAATGCATTGATAGGCACCCGCCCCCAGGAAGCACGGAATATGACAGAGCAACTGGCTTCCTTTTTACGCGGAACCATTCATCAAAAAGAAAATAAACTGGTGGCATTGAAAGAAGAACTGGATCAGATCAATCGCTACCTGCAAATTGAGCGCTTGCGATTTGGCCACCGGTTACAGGTACTGATAGAATCGGATGAAGCAGAAGCTGAAGCAACCATACCACCGCTGCTGCTGCAGCCCCTTGTTGAAAACGCCATCAAGTATGGTTTGTATGAAACCACCGGAGAGGTGCTCATCGAAGTAAAAACAGCCATCCGGGATAAGCAATTATTCATCACCGTTAGTAACCCTTATGATCCTGAAACACCCACGCGTAAAACCGGCACCGGATTCGGATTGCAATCCGTACAACGCAGGCTCTACCTGCTTTTCGGAAGAGCTGACTTACTCCAGGTAAAACAGGAGTCCAACCAATTTATCACCACTGTAATCATTCCGCAAGTTTATGTTGAAAGTCCTGATCATAGATGACGAACCACTTGCCTGCAGCCTGGTCCAGGAATACCTGGCTGAATTTCCGCAATTCCAGGTAACCGGCGTTTGCCACGATGGCTTTAGTGGATTAAAAGCCATCCAGCAGGTTCAACCTGATTTAATCTTCCTGGATGTGCAGATGCCGAAGATCAATGGCTTCGAACTACTGGAACTATTGGACAGTCATCCCGCGGTTATCTTCACCACGGCATTTGATGAGTACGCCATGAAAGCATTTGACCAGCATGCGGTGGATTATTTACTCAAACCTTATAGTAAAGAACGATTTCAGAAAGCTGTTCAGAAATTTTTGCAGCAACAACCTGGTGCTGCTACTTCGGAACTCCTGAACACTGCCAGCCAGTCGCCCCAACAACAAGACCGAATCGTAATCAAAGACCAGTCCACCATCCGCATCATTCCGGTTGCACAGGTACACTACATTGAAGCGGCGGATGATTATATCAGGATTGTAACGGCGGAAGGGCACTGGCTCAAAAACAAAACCATGGCAGCAATGGAGCAGCAATTACCTGCTACTCAGTTTGTGAGAATCCATCGTTCTTACCTGGCCAATGTGCAGGAGATCAGTAAACTTTTCCCGATGGAAAAAGACAGCTATACTGCTATACTGAAAAATGGAAAACAGTTGCCGGTTAGTAAAACCGGTTACCAGAAACTAAAAGAAAAACTGGGGATCTAGGCATCATTACCCAGCCAGAGCGCACCACCAATAGTATTGCGGCTGGCACCTGTAACCGAAGCAAGCACGGTGTATTCTTCTCTCCAGCGCAGTACACCAATCAAGGCCATGATGATAGCTTCCTTGAATTCCACCAGGGTTGGATCCGGGACCTGTGCAGTAATGCCCAGCGGCGCGAGTTGCTGTTTCAGACAATCCACGAGGAATCCATTGTAAGCGCCACCACCTGTGATCAGCAATTGCTGTCCCTCTGTTGCAATGCCTTCTTTAGCTGCAGCCTGCTTCAGATCTTTCGCTATCTGAATGGCGATATGCTGGGTATAAGTATGTAAGGAATCAGCATCCGACAATCCGGCTGCCTTCACCAGGGGATAAACCTGTTCAATTCCAAAACTGTTCGCAAGAGATTTAGGGTATTCCTGTGCGTAGAAATCCATCGCGCCTAACCTGGACAGCAATGCTTCATTGATTAATCCGCTTGCTGCGAGTGCCCCATTTTCATCATAGACTTTTCCGGCATCCTGGGCCAGCATATTGAGCACGCGGTTGGCAGCACAGCTATCAAAAGCTATATATCCATCAGCTTTTTTGATGGAGAGATTGGCAATCCCGCCAATATTCAGCAGAAATGCAGTATCTCCAAAAAGCAGTTTTTCTCCTATGGGTACAATTGGTGCTCCCTCTCCGCCTGCTGCTACATCCATTGCACGCAGATCTGAAATCACTGGCAGCCGGGTTTCCGCGGCAATGGCAGCACCATCGCCCAGTTGGGCAGTCATCCCCTTTGAGGGCATATGAAAACTGGTATGACCATGGGAAGCGATCATATGTACCTTATGTTCAAGGCCAAATTCCTCAATAAAACGATTCACCTGTTGGCCGGTATAATGTCCATATTCGCTGTGCAGCAGCTGGTAATCCTGGGCAGATAAGCTGGTACAATTCCGGAGCTTTTCTTCCCATTCCCCCGGGTAGGGATAGGTAACAGCCTGTTGTACTTCCATCGACCAGTTCCCACCGGTGGCATGAAACTGAACAAAAACGATATCCAGTCCGTCCAACGAACTCCCACTCATCAAGCCAATAACATTATAGACCATTCTCAAAAAAGTTTTTGATTTACCCGGCAGCCCTTTAGATTTGTCGGGCGGGTGCAAATTACAACGATTGGCAGCTGCAGAAAAATTGGAAAATCATGGTGGTTAATTTAAGCAAGCATTATTCCCTGTTATGTGATTTTGTAAGTGAACTCAGAAATGTGGACATTCAGCATGACCGGATGAGGTTCCGCCGGAACCTGGAACGAATCGGGGAAGTAGCCGCCTATGAGATCAGCAAACACATGGCGCATAAGCAGGTGGAAACCCCCACCCCGCTTGGAACATCACAATGCAAGCTGCTGCAGGAACAACCAGTGCTGGCCACCATTCTGCGGGCAGGTCTGCCCTTACACCAGGGATTGCTGAACTATTTTGACCGAGCTGATAATGCGTTTATATCTGCCTATCGCAAACACCACCCGGATGGCAGTTTTGAAATCAGTATGGAATATGTTTCCAGTCCGGATTTGGAAGACCGTATCCTGATCATTTCCGATCCTATGATTGCCACCGGGGCTTCCCTGGTTAAAACGATCCAGTTTTTGCGGGAGGAAGGCAAACCAAAAGAAGTACATATTGTATGCGCTATTGCATGTACGGTGGGAATTGAGTATGTTCACCGCAATGAACCCAATGTGAAGATCTGGTGCGGTGCAATTGATGAGGAACTGACTGCAAAAAGTTATATCGTACCGGGCCTCGGGGATGCAGGCGACCTGGCGTATGGAACCAAACAGCAGGCATAACTGAAAATTATTCCCCGGCATTGGGCAATTTTTGTATTTTACTTATCCTAATTATGAGAATTTTTGTAGGAATACTGCTGCTGTTGGGATGTTCTGCTTCGCCTTTGCTTGCCCAGGATCCACATTTTTCGCAGTTTTTTGCTTCTCCTATGACCCTTAACCCTGCCTTTACGGGCAAATTCAATGGGGTTGTAAGGGCTGCGGGGAACTATCGCGATCAATGGCCCGCTATCAGTAAAGCTTTTGTTACCTCTACGCTCAGCCTGGATGCTCCTATCATGAGGGGCCGGCTCAACAATGATACCTGGGGTATTGGAGGTATGGCGATGACCGACCGCACCGCGAATGGGGTACTAACAGCGAATTATATAGCATTTTCAACAGCCTACCATAAAGCCCTGGATGAAGATGGGTTTCATCAGTTGGGATTAGGCTTCCAGGGAGTATACAGTAACAAACGACTCGATGGCTCTCAATTAAATTTTGAAAACGAACTGGCCCTGGATGGTACCTGGAGCAATCCAAGTGGTGAGGCAGTTGATGGCACCCGCATCAATGTGAGTTATGTAGGGGTAAATGCCGGCTTGTTGTACAGTGGTTCAACTAACGGTGATAACAATTTTTATTTTGGTGCTTCGGTGTATCATATCAACCGTCCGCAGGAAAATTTCACCAATGTTTTTTACACATTGCAGCCGCGTTTAACGGTTCATGGCGGAGGTTACCTGCCGGTTGGACAAACCAGCACCCTGCATTTATCAGCGCTGCACAGCAGGCAGGCAGGCGCTTTTGAAACATTGATCGGTGGCGCGGTTGCCTTCAACCTGAACGATGATTTTGACCGGCCCACGGCCTTTTATGCCGGCTCCTGGTACCGGTTCGGAGATGCCCTCATTCCTTATATGGGATTTGAATGGACGGATTTTCGGTTAGGCATGACCTATGATGTGAATACCTCCAGTTTGAAAACAGCCTCACAACGTCGGGGTGGAATTGAGATCTCACTGATCTATATCAAACGGCCATCAGAGGGACAGAAAGAAATTCCCTGTCCGAAGTTCTGATTCCTTATTTCATGTTGAACAAAAACCGGTAAGGCAGGTCCTTGTCTTCTTTCGCATAGTCAATACCGATACGCGGTCCAACTATAATTTCTTCAGGTATATACGCATCATCCCAGATACTGATAGGTTCAGTTAATGGCAGACCCGAATGAGCAGTTCTAATTCCCAGTGCTTTGGTAACAAGCCCGGGTCCGCCTGCAAGTTTATACAAAGGAACATGCTCTCCTTTGCCCAGCCGCTCGCGAATGACGGCTATACCTTCAACCGGTTCAATAGCCCGGATCAACACCACCTGCGGCATTTCTGCCTTATTGGTAACCACATTAAACAAATGATGAATACCATAACAGAGATAGACATACGCAAAACCACCTGGACCGTACATAATCTCGGTTCTTGCAGTTCTTCTTCCACCAAAACAATGCGAGGCCCGATCCGACTCGCCTGCATAGGCTTCGGTTTCGCTGATCCGGCCACTGGTGCGGATTCCATCGAATTCAGTAACAATGATCTTACCCAGTAAAGCGCGGGCCATTTCCACTACATCGGCACCTTCAAACCAGGAAAGCGGCAGTTTTGTCATCTTTTTGCGAATGGTCTAGGTTCAAAGTAATAAATTTAGGCGCTTAAATAACCGACTATTGCTGAAAGAACTCATTATAGCATTTGAATCCTTCTACAAGGCGCATCATTTTATTGTGCAGCATAAACTCTGGAGATGGATTCTGATACCCGGCATTATTTACATGCTGCTCTTTGTTACGGGCATGTATTTCTTTATCAGTTCTGCCAATGATGCTGTGAATTACCTGACCAATCTGATTGGCATTGATCGCTGGTTGCAGGAACAGAAAAGTGGGATTCTCAGTTTTCTCTTTATGATGGGAGGCATCATGGTGCAGGTATTGCTCGTGTTTTTCTATTTCTCCTTTTTCAAGTTTTTCTTTCTGATTGTAGGCTCACCCGTATTTGCTTACCTGAGTGAAAAGACAGAATCTATTATAGAAGGCCGCGACTTCCCCTTTAGTTTTAAGCAATTGCTGAAAGATATCATTCGGGGCATCAAACTCGCTTTGCGCAATCTGCTTTGGCAAACGGTGTATACAGTTTCTATATTGCTGCTCTCCTTTGTTCCTTTGGTAGGTTGGATCAGTCCGCTGATCTCTCTTTTTGTAGAATGTTATTACTATGGTTTCTCGATGGTGGATTATAGTTGTGAGAGAAGAAAATTATCACCGGCAGAAAGCATCCGGTTTATCAGTGAGCATAAGGGACTTGCAATTGGAAACGGGTTGCTTTTTTACCTGATGCATGCCATCCCCTTTTTGGGCTGGGTATTGGCGCCCTCCTATGCAGTGATTGCTGCTACCCTGAGTTTTCGTGAAATGGAAAAGAAATAACTATGGCCAGTGCTGCACTCGGTTCTGTTTACCTGATTCCCTGTTACCTGGATGAGGAACACCTGGAAGTGATTCCTCCTTATGTGCTGGAAGCGGTTCAGCAATGCCAGGTATTTTTTGTGGAGAATGAACGAACTGCCAGGCGTTTCCTGAAACGAATCTGGAAGGAAATGGTGATTGACAACTACAACTGGTATGCCATTCACAAAGCTGAAATGGAGGTGAAGGACCAGTTTCGTCAGCAGCTGCAAAGAGGAAAGAATATTGGGATCATCAGTGAAGCCGGTTGCCCTGGCGTAGCGGATCCCGGCCAGGTGCTGGTAGCAGTTGCACAACAAATGGGTGCAGTAGTAAAACCACTGGTGGGGCCCAGTTCCATTTTATTGGCCCTCATGGCAAGTGGTTTAAATGGGCAACATTTTCGCTTTCATGGATATCTTCCGATTGATGCCGGCGCCCGCAATAAACTATTGAAAGAGCTGGAGCAGGAAAGCATCCGAACCGGATGCACCCAGATTTTCATTGAAACGCCGTATCGCAACAATGCCTTGCTGGAAGCGATTTTACAACAATGCCGGCCCGACTCACGGTTATGCGTAGCGGTAGATATTACCGGGACGAATGAAGTGATTCAGACCCGCACCCTGCGCGACTGGCAAAAAAATAAGCCGGAGCTGCATAAGCGTCCGGCTGTATTCCTGATAGGTTCCTGATTTATTCAGTTGTATGTGCCTTCGGTTTGATCACTTTTTCAGAAGGCTGTCCACTCATGGAAAGAATACTGTCAACTATGTATTTGGTATTACCTCTCCAGGGAATTGCGCCTAAGTATTCCCGATAGTGCAGATCGAATTGCTTGCCACTGTTTTCCATCAGCGTGGTAGCAATCTGTTCATTTTCTACTGAAAACTCAAATTCATAGGATTGGATACTACCGGCCATGCCTCCACGAAACCCGCTCTGGATCAGCTTTCCTTCATAGGTTTTAAAGATGTAACCTTTTTTAACCACGAAGTTCAGCTCTCCGGATTTAACCCCTTCGCCGAAGACCCAGTAGAAACGCCAGTAGAACAATCCTGCGCCGATTGCAATCAGGGCAACAATAACAATTGTGAAAAACCTTCCCATAGTGTTGATTTAATGATATATGAAAATAATCATAATCCATATTTGTCGATCATATAAATCAACAAAGCCATATTCAGCGCACCCAGATCCATCTCTCTTTTGTTGACTGCCTCGAAAACATCATTGCGGGCATGGTGCAAATCGAAGTAGCGGGAGCCATCCGGACTTAATCCAGCCACCGGTGTTCCCAGGCTTCTGTTCAGCGGACCGATATCAGCCCCGCCTCCTCCATTCGCAAACTGGTAAACCCCATACGGCACAAAAAGAGGTACCCATTGCCTGATGCGTTCCAGTTTGGCTGCTTCAAGTGTGAAGCCAAAACTGCGGGGAGTGAATCCGCCCGCATCACTTTCCAGGGCGAAAACATGCTGTTCATTCTTTGCTTTGGCTTCTTTTGCATATTGATTGCCACCGCGTAAACCATTCTCTTCATTGGCGAATAAAACCACCCGGATAGTATGGCGGGGTTTGTAGCCCATGGCTTTAAAGGCACGGATCACTTCAATGGATTGCACACAACCGGTCCCATCATCATGGGCGCCTTCGGCAGCATCCCAGCTGTCGAGATGCCCGCCCACAGTGATAAATTTGGCAGGGAATTCAGAACCGGTAAACTCACCAATGATATTATGCCCGGTTGCATCCGGCTTAAAATGTGCCATGCTTTTGTAATATACCTGCACCGCTTTGCCTGCTTTCAGTTGAGCGATAAGCTGATCCGCATCTTTTAGCCCCATAGCCGCAGCCGGAATTTTCGGGTAGGCGGTATCGTAAGCCAATGCCCCTGTATGCGGATGGTTGTCATTGGCACTGGCAGTAACCGAACGAATCAATACAGCAGCAGCTCCATATTTGGCAGCCCTGCTTGGACCAGATCTGCGATAGGCACCTGATTCTCCATAGGATTGTCCCACGGAGAGATTACGCGGATCAAATACATTATTGAAAATCACTATAACATCCTTCAGTTCATCTTTGCGCTTTTCAAGTTCCTCAAAATCATGAATGAGAACTGCTTTCTTCAGGAGACCGTTTTTGCCTGTGCCCATTGAGTTTCCGAGGGCCAGTACATCAAGAACCACTTTCACTTTTTTTCCGGAAGCATCGGTATACTGGTACCAGGCTTCATCCTTACCACCCCGGTCCCAGTGAGGAACCTGTACTGCCTGTTTCCAGACTTTGTCGGCGCCGGCAGCCTGAAGCGCTTTTTCAGCCCAGGCTTCTGATTTGTACATACCGGGGGAACCGGCGAGGCGCGGACCAACGGTTTTACAGAGCACCCGGAGACTTTCATACGCCGCAGGAGAGCTCAAAACATCGTCGGCCAGTTTGCGAAAAAAAATAGAATCTTGCTGAAAATCAAAAGATTGTGGACGTGCTGGAATGAAACTAAGCACCTGCACCAACAGAGCGAGCAACCAAACAATTCTAATCATGTAAACGTTTTTTTAAAATTACCTAAACATTTTAATCCAGTATCTTCACAAGGAACTAAATAAAGTTATGCGTATCGGAATCGTATGTTACCCAACCTTTGGCGGAAGTGGTGTATTGGCAACAGAACTGGGAAAAGCATTGGCAGATAAAGGCCACCAGGTGCATTTCATTACTTATCAGCAGCCTGTTCGACTGAATGAATTCAACGCCAACATATTTTATCATGAAGTGAGGGTGCCAACCTATCCTCTCTTTGATTATCCACCCTATGAAACAGCACTGGCCAGTACCATGGTGGATGTGATCATCAACAACAAGCTGGATTTGCTGCATGTGCATTATGCCATCCCGCATGCTTCGGCTGCCTATATGGCCAAACAGATTTTATTGAAGCAGGGCATTTCCATTCCGGTGGTAACCACCTTGCATGGAACTGATATTACCCTGGTTGGCAGAGATAAAACCTATGCGCCGGTAGTTACTTTCTCAATTAACGAAAGTGATGCTATTACCGCGGTATCAGATAATCTTCGGGAAGAAACCTATAAATGGTTTAAGATTGAAAAAGAGATTGAAGTGATCCACAACTTCGTGGATGTGGGCAGGTTCCGCCGCAAGGGAATTGACGCTTTTCGCAGGGTGATTGCACCACAGGGAGAGCGCATCCTGATGCATGCTTCCAATTTCCGTAAGATCAAACGCATTGAAGATGTGGTGCGGATCTTTGGTAATGTGGTGAAAAAAGTGCCCAGTAAATTATTGTTTGTGGGTGATGGTCCGGAGCGTCCGGCAGCAGAAAGCCTGGCGCGTGAACTGGGTATCTGTGATCATATCCGGTTTGTAGGAAAGCAGGAGCAAATGGAAGAGATCATGGCCATTGCTGATTTGTTCTTACTGACATCTGAATACGAAAGTTTTGGACTGGTGGCCCTGGAGGCGATGGCAGCCGGCGTACCGGTGATTTCGACCAATGCAGGAGGTTTGCCGGAAATCAACATTCATGGCGAAACCGGTTATTTGAGCAATATTGGAGATGTGGCTGATATGAGCCGTCATGCAATAGACTTACTAAGCAACCAGGCGCAATTGGATCAGTTCAAAGAGAACGCAAAAGTGCAGAGTGATCGTTTTGACATTCATTTCATCGTGCCGCAATACGAAGCACTCTATGAAAAATGTTTAGAGCATACACCAGTCGGTTAACCGACTGGTTAACTTATTTGCGGAGCCAGAGTTCGGGGTTGAGGTTGATACGGTCGTCGTTGGTGATCAGGAATTCGAGTTCACCGCGACCGGCATCTTTTTCTTCCAGGCGCCCAATCAATTGTCCGGTTTTTACTTTTTCACCCTTGCTCACAGTTACTTTGGAAAGATTACTGTAGGTAGTGAAATATTTTCCGTGTTTGATGATGACAGCCTGAATAGAACCGATTGTGAATATTGCAGAAACCTCTCCATCAAATACTGCTTTGATGGAACTGTTTGCTTCGGCTTCGATGGTAATGCCTTCGTTGTCGTAATCAACTTTAAGGCCTTCATATTGATTTCGGCCAAACTTCATCGCAACCCTGCCTGCATTTACCGGCCAGGGAAGGCTACCCTTGTTCTTTTCGAAATTATCAGAAGCCAGTTTCACTTCCTCGCGGGTATCAAATACATCCAGGCGTTTGGCAGGTGCAGCCGGTTTCTCTTCCACCGGTTTTGCTGAAGGTTTGGTAGCGGCTGTACTGCTTTCTTCTTTTTTCGCGGCGGCAACAGCTGCTTTGCGGGCTGCTTCCTCTTTTTCTTTTCTCTCTTTTTCTATGGCAGCCAGGCGTTTTTTCTCAGCATCGATCTCTCTTCTGATGGCAGCGTTGATTGCCGCCTTCAGTTTATTATCCTGTTTCCGCTTATCCGTCATTTCTTTGGTGAGTTCGCGCTCCTGACTCTTGATCTTACTCACCACCGCATTTTTTTCGGCTCGTTCTTCTGCCAGTACTTTAAACTGTTTGTTCTGCTCTTCCAAGGCGGAACTCTTTTCCTTCTTACTCAGGTTAAGGTTGTTGATCTTCTGCTCCAACTGCGATTGGGTATTCGCAATGTTGATCGCCTGCTGCTCACGGTAAGCCCTGTACGATTTCAGGTAAGCCATCCGCTTTAAGGCATCATTGAAGCTGCCGGCGCTGAAAATAAAATTCACGAAATCGTAGTTGCTTCTGTTTTTATAGGCGTACACCACGCTTTTCTGGTACTGGATTTTGAGAGTATCCAGTTCCGCGCGCAACTTCACAATATCGCGCCAGCTTTGGTTGATATCGCTTTGAATCAGGTTGATCTGATCATTGATTACTTTGATTTGGGATTCCCGGAGGCGTAATTTTTTCTGCACCAGGTTGAGTTCAGCCAGGCTTTTGCGCTTGTATTTATTGGTTTCAGCCAGCTGTTTTTTCAGCTCATCAATTTCCTTTTGAATGGCGGCCTGCTGTTTTTTCAGATCGGCACTGCTACTGGTATTTTGTGCAAATGTGCCCAGACTGCTGGCCACAATTAACAGGAGTATCCAGATTTTTTTTATCATGCTGTTCAATTGGAAGATGGAATGCTTCAAATATAAAAACTACAACGTTTACTGAATGCTATAATTTTTCGGAATACTGAAAGGATAGCTTAAACTTTCGTTAAAGGCATACTGTTTGAACTCCATCTGCACATCAATCTTGGATTTTTCTGTGAAGCTCATCTTTCGATACGTTGAAAAAGCTACGCCACCCTGTCCATTATAATTGCTGAAACTCAGATCTGCCGTACGATTCCGGCGGGCATTCTGATCATCCAGTTTGATATGCTGAAGCAGATAATTATCCACTCCAATGGTGATCAGGTTTTTAAACAATTCACCCATGCTCAACAGGCTGATTGTTTCCGGTCCTTTTCGATACGATACAATATTGGAATCCAGGAAGAGTGGATTACCGATAATCAGTTCCTGTACAGTATGGAAATCAAAGGGAATCTGTGCCACTTCTTCCAGGTATTTTACAGAGCGTAGCTGTACGATTTTATCCTGCTTGTTGAGCAGCTTCACACTATCTGGCGTAATCAAAATCCGGAAGGCTTCGTAACTGAATACGGTTGCATTCACAGATAACCAGATGATACTATCCTTTTGCATACGCACAAAAACCGTGAGGTCGGGACCCTTGCCATCTTTGTCCCAGTACTCCACTTTCATCTTTGCACTAAAGGTTTTGTAGTCAATTGTGTTCTCTGCCAGTTTCCCATACACTTCCCTGATATAGCGCAGTGAGTCGGCGTGTGCATCTGCAATGATGGTTGTAACAGCTGAATCTTTTTTGGCAATTACTGTGTTGATCTTTTTGGTAGCCCGGCAACCAACTGATGCGATGCTTACAATAAGTATTGCCAGGTATGCAAATTGCTTCATTCGTTATGCTTTTCCGGTATGCCCAAATCCTCCGGCATTCCGTTCTGTTGAAGTTAAAGTTTCTACAGGAACCCAGTTCACCTGTTGAACCCCCTGCACCACCATTTGCGCGATGCGGTCTCCCGGTGCTATGACCTGTATTTCATTGGAAAGATTAACCAGGATCACTTTAATCTCTCCCCGGTAATCTGCATCAATCGTGCCCGGTGTATTGAGGCAGGTTATACCCTGCTTGATAGCCAATCCGCTGCGAGGCCTGATCTGCGCCTCATACCCCTGTGGCAATTCCATATACAAGCCTGTTGGCACCAGGGTTCTTTCAAGAGGCTGCAGACTCAGTGGTTCGGAAATATTGGCCCGGATATCCATACCTGCTGATCCACTGGTAGCATAGGCCGGCAAGTCAAAAGAAGATTCGTTTTTAATCTTTACCGCCAGTTTCGCTGTCCTGATTTCTTCCAGTAATACAGATGCATAGGCCACCAATCCCTCTTCCCTTCCCACAAATCCCATTGTTTCGGTGGTGGTGGCTTTGATTGAAACATGCTCTGTAGAGATATCCAGAATCTTCGCGATGGTTTCCTGCATGGCGCTGACATGGGGTTTGATCTTTGGCTTCTCAAGGGTGAGGGCTGCATCCACATTGATCACCTGGTAGCCTTTGGAACGGATTAGTTTCTGGCAATGGGCCAGCAATTTCTTGCTGTCGATGTCTTTATATGCCGGATCGGTATTGGGAAAATGAACCCCGATATCACCGAGTGCCAGGGCTCCCAGCATGCCATCGCAGATAGCATGAAGCAATACATCCGCATCACTATGCCCCAGTGCTCCTTTCGTATGAGGGATGGTTACCCCGCCAATTACCAACTCCCGTCCTTCCACCAACTGGTGGAAATCAATGCCGAAACCGATTTTATGACTACTACTCATGAGAAAAATATTACAAGTACTCAAGTACACCCAGGAAAGTGAAAGGTGAAAGGTGAAAGGTGAAAATGGCAACTTCCATTCTCCCTCTTCCATTCCTCCATCTTCCTTTCCTCCATACAAAAACGTCCCGCAAAGATGCAGGACGTTTCTTATAATCTTACTTAAAATTTAAAGCGTATTACTCTCCGCTTACCTGGTCGAGGTCAAATACCAGGCTGAAGCGCAGGGTATTGGAAAGTGGGTTCTGGTTTACACCAGATCCGGAAGGAACAATATAACTGAAGTTCAGTCCGAATACATTGTAGCGGATTCCGGCACCCAGGGTGAAATATTTACGGTTACCCTTGGTTTTATCTTCATAGAAATATCCGGCTCTCAGTGCAAACTGATCCTGGTACCAGTATTCTGCACCTGTTGAAACAGTGAACTCACGCATTTCTTCACCAAATCCGCCGGGAGCATCACCGAATGAACTAAACCAGCTGCTTACAACTGATTTGTTACGGTAATTTACCAGTCCGGCTGAATCACCCACATTTGGCGGAGTGGGCACCAGCAGTTTGTTTACATCCATTCCCACTGTAATCTTGTTGTCTTCATCAAACACTTTGGTATAAGCTACTCCTAAACCGAGGTTGGCCGGAATGAAATCTTTTTGTGTTGCATCAGATGTATAGCCAATCTTACTTCCGAGATTGGTCAGAGTTGCACCCGCACTGAAACCATTTCCGGCTTCATTCTGCCCATTGTAATAGAAACTCAGGTCACCGGCAACAGCACTACCTGCTTTATAGGTATTACCATCAATGGTTTGTCCGGCTGCCAGGTTGGAATGGATATATCGCAACGCAATACCCAGACCTACTTTTTCAGACAGTTTACGGGAATAGCCTACATCAAAGCCCCATTCTCTCGGACGGCCTTCACTGAACACATTACCCAGGTTATCGGTGAACTGGATGCTTCCCAGGTTGAAATACCGAAGCGTCGCAGACAGTGCCTGGTCATCGTCCAGTTTGTAATATCCGCTCATGGAGCCAAGGAATACATCATTTAAACCCAACCTTTTTAACCAGGGCGTATAGGTTAAACCTACCTGGAATCTACTGGTATTAAAGGGAGTTTTCGCCAAGTTCCAGAAAGGTGCATTGACATCCGGTGAGGTAGCAATACCCACTTCACCCATGCCGCCTGCTCTTGCATCCGGAGAAATTCTTAAAAATGGAACCGCAGTAGTTACTACGTTGATAGGTTGTACATCCTGCGCATTCACTTCACTCACCGCCATACAGCCAATCACAAACGATAAGGCCAGCTTTAGGGACTTCTGTTTCATTGTATTGAATCTTTCAAGTTTAAATCGGGAAACGGCCGGATACGGGCCCATAGAATAAAAAACTTACCCTGTGGAGGCACAGAAAGCCTGGACGTTTCAATAAATAGTTCGGGTAAATTTTTTCTATACGCGGCGAAAATACTGATTAATAAATAATTCGTTTAAAATCTGATTAATTGACGGGCTCTTATTGCAGTCTGGCCATTTGCGGAACGCAATACCAGCCTGTAAACATAGATCCCAGCAGGAACCGGAAACCCTTGCTGATTCCGGCCATCCCAGTCCATGTAGGAACGGTTTCCACTGGCAATTATTGTACCGTTTATTTTTTTGATCAGTTGCCCCTGCAGTGAAAACAGCTCAATCTGAGCCTGTATTGGCAATTGATTCTGGTTGTGCGTAAAAACAAACCGAACCCTGTCCCGGAATGGGTTTGGCCAGGCCTCCAGTGTCTCTACTTCCAATACTTCCGCAGCTCTTACCCGAAAGCTGAGTTCCGTTTCGGAACTATTATTCAACAGATCCCATGCTTTTATCCGAAGCCGATGCCAGCCATCTTCCAAGGCAGGCAATTGAAAGTGCAGTTGGCCCGACGTGTAGGTATTCGCATCTGCTTCAAAAAATGCATTCAGGATAAAAGGCTGATCCTCCGCATCATCCAGTACCATGCTGATATCGTGCCCAAATCCACGCCCCAGCACATTGATACCCGAAGGGTCAGACAAGCGCAATACCAAAACAGGCCGGTCACCGGTCAGATCCCCCGACCGAAACAGGCTGTCATTAAGAAAAGCTGTGATAACCGGACCTTCCCTGTCTGCCGGAGCCGGATCAGAACCTGCCAACACCAGGTTGCTGTAGCCGCCCTGGGCATCTGAGAGACTATCCGAGGCATAATACAATATCCTCATATTCCCTTCACTATAATCAATATCACGGGGGATGAGAAACCCAAATTCAAACTTACCATCGGTTACAGAAACCTGTCCCCGGTAAAGTGCCCTGTCCTGAACCGTAAACCGGGCCGGCTGGCTACCCGGATCATTTCCCAGGGTGGATTTTTCATACGGCTGATCCAGCACCACCGGATACACCCAGCCATTAAATCCATTGAGGAGCTGGCCGGTTGAATCGGCAATCAATCCACTAATCCTTACTTCCTGCAGGGCTTTCACTGTATCGGCTACCTGGTTAGCAGGTTGCCCGTTAATGTGGGTGGTCAGCACCTGGTACCTGGGGAATGCCAATGTGAGGGCAGGGTCGCCCAACAACGTAAACTTGAGGTTATTAAAAAGATCCCCGGAGCTGGCGAATGTCTTGTTTTTGGCATCCCGGGCAGCTTCTCCCAGGGTCCGATACCTTCCACCCGGCAACCTCTGGAGTGCGGTCTCCATATAATTGGTATTGAGAATCCGGTTACTGTAGGCAAAAACCAGGCGGGTGGTAGTCATGAGTGCGATCGCACCGGCATTCGGTTTGGTGAGCAGGTACTCACCCAGGGAGTTAATGGTAGGATTATCGAAGGGCGCGAAATCACAGGTTGCAGTCACAAATAGTGGCAGTCGCCCATTTTGCTGCCATCCATCCACAATAGGCTGCTCCAGGATCACTTCATCCGCCAACCTGCGAAATCCGCCGTGACCGGTATAATTCCAGATCAGGGTACCTTTTTGCATCTGGTCGCTGATGGCCTGGTTGACCTGCGGATAGCGGCTACCTGCTGCATCGCTTTCCTGGGGATACGCATCCAGGTAAATCTTTTGTTGCTGAAAGCGGTCATTCACACCGGCAGCTGCCCGTGTGATCGTTTCCATATCCTGGAGATGCAGGTTTCCATCTTCATCATCGGCAATAAAAGTCAGTTCATTGCGCCAGGCTCCTCTGGCGGAGGGATCATGATAGGCAATAAGTTTATCAATGTATTGATTGGCAACCGAAACCGTTGACACCGGAATTCTTCCAATGGCGATATCCAGCTGATTGGTCTGCAAGCCTCCATTGATGTTTTCTCCATCATCCAGGAAACCGAAATAATCATCCGAAACATAAGTGCTAAGCGGATCCAGCGAGAAACTGCTCTGAAAAGAGGGAATCCCGCCTGAACCAGCCACCACCCTGTTTTTGGAGTCAAAGGAAGCGTCTCCGAAAAGCAGTAAAAACCTCGGGCCATTTCCTGCGCTGCCACCGGCCCGGTCGTAGTGCATTTTTACATAATCCCGGATCGCCGTTGGATCCGGCACCCCTGCAGAAAACTCGTGATAGATGGATTCCACCAGAACCACCAGGCAACTCAGCCCATCGTGTTGGCGATGCCAGTCGGCCAACCGCTGCGCCGGTTGTTCCAGGCCCTTTGAAATGATGATGAGCATATCAGCAGAACCGGCGCCATGCAAATCCTGGTTACCGACAGGTCCAACCCGGGTTACCGTTGGCAAGGCAGCAGCCGGATCAAACAGCAGGTATTCTTCCGGATATTCATGCAGGTCGGTGAAACTCAGCCTGTTGCCCGAAACCTGACTGCTCATCTGTATTGGTTCCAGGCTATTGGAAAGTTTCCAAACCCTCAAAGCTGTATTGGCATTGGTTATTTCATAGCTGGCCACTCTGCCGGGTCCTCTTCCTTCCCAGGTTCTGAAAGAAAGCGGTTGGCCTGCCCAGTCGAGCCTGCAATCCGCCAGCAACTGGAAACGATTCAGCCAGCCAATAGCTGATGCATTGGAGGAAGTAAAGCGCAGAGTCAGATTAGTAGTTGCCGCCGGTGTGAATTCCGCCTCCAGCCTGCTTTCTCTTGCAAACAGATCAAAACTGGAAGCGCTTACCGGGGCAATGGTATGGGCACTAAAAACAGTTCCATTGGCCAACCATTCAAAGCCAACTACGGATCCAACTGAGCGGGCTGCCAAGGTGGAAGAAAACTTAGCTGTGCGACCGGCAACAGGCTGCGGCAGAGATACCTGCAATTGCAGGGGCTGGTTAGACTCTGCCAGGAAACGTTCCCCGTACCATTCCTGGCCGCTGGAAAGCAGGTTGAACAGGTCTTTTTCATAGCAGTAGCGGTATTGATACTCAGTAACCTGGTGTGTTGGTGATCCGGCGACAGGAGCCAGCTCTACCCTTTTACCGGAGCCTCCTCTGGTTAAATAATAATAAGCGGTATCAGAATAGATATTTAACTGATGGGTGAACACCTGCTGAAGGGTATCTGTTAACCAATAATGCGGGCCGGCACTATAAAAAAGGAGAAAATCGTTGGTTTGTAGCTGTCCATCACCTCCGTCTTCGACCTGAATGGCCAGTTCAGTAAGGTCATCGGAATAAGGGCCAGCGGGGGCTTCTGAGAGGGGGAACGAGGGTCTGCCATAGAGCCGCAACTGGCTGGAAGGCATTGGTAAAGAGAAGCCCATCGCTTGTAAATCCGTACCGCTGATTTTATGAACACCTGGCTGTGTGGTGGCTACCTGGTACCATTGCCCGGTTGCCAGTACCGAATGCGGTGAATAGCTTCGCTGTGCATGCAGCAACAAAGGCGAGGTAAACAAGTGAACCAGGATAAGCACGCGGAGGTAAAACAGCATGGTTGATCAAAAATAATATAAAGCCTTGCGGATTTAAGATTTTGGCAAGAGTATTGATTGCTTTATCTGATTATATTCGCATTTGGTCGAAGAAAATAACACAATAATAGATAAACTGTTCCGTTATAACTGTCTAAAACCAGCTTAAATGGCTATCAATATGAACTGGAAAAACCTCACAATCCTTGTATCCTGCGCCGCAATGGTGGCTTCCTGTAAAAACGGGAAGTTATTCGGCAAAAAACCCGAAAAATCGGACGTAACCGGTTGGAATTATAATGACAAAAACCAGGGAGGCTACCAGGTCTCCAAAGAGAAAGAGCAGAGAACCGGTCCCGGTCTCATCTTTGTTCAGGGTGGTACCTTTACCATGGGTGCAACTGAAGAAGATGTAATGGGTGACTGGAACAATGCCCCCCGCCGTGTTACGGTGAATTCCTTCTATATTGATCGCACAGAGGTTGCCAACGTTCACTATCGCGAATATTTATACTGGATCAATACTGTATTTGATGGAGATGAGCATGCTCCGATCCGCAATGGTGCACTGCCTGATACGCTGGTTTGGCGCAGTGAGCTGGCTTACAATGAGCCGATGGTGGAATACTATTTCCGCCACCCTTCTTATAATTATTATCCTGTGGTTGGTGTAACCTGGAAGCAGGCAAATGATTTCTGTCTCTGGAGAACTGACCGCGTGAACGAGCTGGAGTTGATTAAAAGAGGTTTTATCAACGACAAGTCACTGAAGAACATTTCCGGTATTGCTGAAGAAAACTTCAATACCAAATCATACCTGACTGGTGAATTCCAGGCAACTCCTGGTAAGGCTGCCAAGTCTAAAAAGAATACGCTTAAAAACCCGAACGGCACACCCCGTACACAGGTTACTTTCGAAGATGGTATCCTGTTGCCAAACTACCGCCTCCCAACAGAAGCGGAGTGGGAATACGCAGCACTGGGTTATGTAAACCAGAATCCGCAGCCCTCTAAAAAAGAAGGTAAGCGTGGTGAAGAACTGGTTGCCAACAAGCAGGTTTATTCCTGGAACAACAATGTAAACGGTTTGCGTGATACCCGTAAGGGAAGCTGGCAGGGTACTTTCATGGCCAACTTTAAGCGTGGATCAGGTGATAATATGGGTGTTGCAGGCGGATTAAACGACCGTGCTGTATACACTGCTCCGGTTGAGTCTTTCTATCCAAATGGATTCGGTATCTATAACATGAGTGGTAACGTGAATGAGTGGACTGCTGATGTGTATCGTCCGCTTTCACTGACCGACTTTGATGATGTTGCTCCTTATCGTGGTAACAAATTCTCTACTGTTGATATCGATGCAAGTGAAAACAAACCAACCCGTGATAGCCTGGGTCGTATCAAGTATCGTATGATGACAGATGACGAAAGCAAAGATCGTCGTAACTACCAGCGTGCTGATGTGATCAACTACCTGGATGGTGATTCTCTGATCCAGGGTGTAAACTACGGATACGGTATCACAACCCTGATTGGCGACAAGAGCCGCGTAATCAAAGGTGGTAGCTGGAATGATCGTGCTTATTGGCTGAGCCCTGGTACACGTCGTTTCCTGGAGGAAGATCAGGCTAGTTCAACTGTAGGTTTCCGTTGTGCAATGGACCGCGTGGGTAGCCCTGAAGGTAACGGTCGCAAAACCGGTATTAACTACAAGAGCAGAAAACAGAATTCCCGTAAGAGATAATTTCTGAAACATACTGATAAAGAGTCGCCGAATGGCGGCTCTTTTTTATTTTCGTATATGAGCATACCCGAAATCTACCAACTCTTTTTACAATATCCTTCTGTTCAAACCGATACCCGGAAATTAAAGGATGGAGATATCTTCTTTGCACTTAAAGGCGAGCATTTCAACGGCAATGAGTTTGCCAAAAAAGCCCTGGAAGCAGGTGCTGCCTATGCCATTATTGATGAACCGGCTTACCGGGAAAATGACCGCATGATTGTGGTGGACAATGTGCTGACCTGCCTGCAGCAATTGGCCCTGCATCACCGGCGGCAATTCAGGATTCCCATACTGGCCATCACCGGCAGCAATGGAAAAACAACCACCAAGGAACTGATTCACGAGGTATTGGCCACTACTTACCGAACCTATACAACAGTTGGCAATCTGAATAACCATATTGGCATCCCGCTTACCTTACTGCGCATTCAGCCGGATGCGGAAATGGCAGTAGTGGAAATGGGTGCGAATCATCAGAAAGAGATTGCAGGTTATTGTACCTATACAGAGCCAACACACGGACTCATAACCAACCTGGGTAAAGCCCACCTGGAAGGATTTGGTGGTGTGGAGGGTGTACGTAAAGGAAAAGGAGAACTGTTCGATTACCTGCGTGCCCATGAAGCAACAGCCTTTGTGATGTGGGATGATGAACACCTGCGTCGCATGTCGCAGGGCATTGAAACTGTTATCCGGTATGGCACCAAAGAGGGTGATGTGGTTGGTACAGCTGTTCCGGACCCCGAAGGCCAGCGGGAGTTTTTACAGGTACAGGTGACCAGAGGTTCAGCTATCGGTCTTGTATCCACGCAATTGGTAGGTGATTACAATACACCCAATGTATTGGCAGCTGTGGCAGTTGGAAAATGTTTCGGTGTTCCGGATGATGCCATCAAAAAAGCCATAGAATCTTACCAGCCCGAGAACAGTCGGAGCCAGTTAATCAGGCGCGATGGCATGCATATCATACTGGATGCCTATAATGCCAACCCAACCAGTATGCGGGCCGCGATTGAAAACTTTAAGCAACTTAAGGTTGACAATAAATACCTTTTTCTTGGTGCCATGGCAGAACTGGGTGAGGAAAGCATCGTGGAGCACCAGGGTATTATTGATCTGATTGGTAGCGGCAACTGGAAGGCAGTGGTGCTGGTAGGAGGAGATTTTGGAAAGATCACACACCCCTATATTCAGCTTCAGAACAGTATGGAAGCGCATGAATGGCTGAAGCAGCAGGATTTGAAAGACGCTTACCTGCTGATCAAAGGCTCCCGTAGCATGCAGATGGAAAAAGTATTGTAGCCAATAGGGTGATAATAATCACTTTTTCTTGGAGCTGCATCCGGTACCTTTGCAAAAAACAGGAAGGATATGGCGAAAGAATCAAATCACCCTGGCTATTTGTCAACTGTATTATCGAACCGTTGTCCCCGATGCAGGGAGGGAAAGATATTTGAATCCTCCAACCCTTATGCGTTTGGAAAGATTCTGAAGATGAATGACAAATGCCCGGTATGTAAGCAGCCCACAGAAATTGAAGTTGGATTCTATTACGGAACAGCTTATGTAAGTTATGCACTCACGGTAGCATTTTCCGTAGCAACTTTTATTGCATGGTGGGTATTGATAGGATTTTCACTTGAAGATGGGGACTACAGAGTTTTGTATTGGGGCATTACCAATGCAGTATTGCTAATTGCTTTACAACCTGTATTCATGCGCCTCTCCCGCTCTATGTGGTTGAGTTGGTTTGTGAAATACGATCCAAACTGGAAAGAAAAAGAAATAGATCAAACTACGCTGGAAAGAATTGTTCCGGAACATATGGGCGACTGGTAAGTCGCCCCTTTTTTATCCCGGATTGGTTGAAAAAATACTGGCTTCTTTTAGCAGTAATCTTGGATGAAGTCTCAACTGAGCTATCACGAGTTCCGCAAAATCTTCAGGATGCATCACTCTTTCCGGATCTCCTTTGATCAGGTTGGCACTTTGCGCAAGGTCTGTTACGATGGTGCTTGGTGCCAGTGCGGTAACCCGGATATTCAGTTTTCTGACTTCCTGCATCAGGCTTTCAGATAGACCGAATACACCAAATTTGGAAGCGCTGTAAGCACTGGTAACCGGGCTGCCTGCCTTGCCTGCTGTGGAGGAAATATTGATGATATCACCAGCTTTTGCTTCAATCATATCCGGTAATACGGCGCGGGTAACATAATACACCCCGAAGAGGTTTACTTTCACCTGCTGCTCCCAGGTTTCGGGATCCAACTCCAGGAAACCACCGAATGTTCCGGTACCTGCATTGTTGATGAGAATATCAAATTTACCCAGCTTGCTTTTCAGATCGGCCACTGCTTTTTCAACAGCAAGGCGGTTGCTGACATCTGCCGTAGCATACGCTGCCTTGCCACCTCGCGCCTCAATTGCATGTGCCAGTTCTTTTACATCTTTTTCCGTCCTGGCCAGCAAACCCAAATGAACACCTTCTGCTGCCAGCGCCAATGCGATGGCCTTACCAATTCCCTTACCTGCCCCTGTAACCAGGGCGGTCTTATTTGTTAATGACTGCATAATAGTTACTTTAAGTAACCAAAGCTACTTAACTTTGCAGGAAGCAATTGTTAAATCGAAAAAAAATAGAAGCAGTTTGTCCGGTTAAGGACATCATGGCCCGTTATGGCGACAAATGGACCATGCACAGCATACTGTTGCTTGGCAAGCATGGTACCCTGCGGTTTTCAGAACTTAAATCCTCCATCGAAGGAATTTCGCAGCGCATGCTTACGGTAACACTGAGGGCTTTGCAGGAAGATGGTTTGGTAAAGCGAACTGTTTATGCAGAACGACCACCGCGCGTGGAATATGCACTAACTCTCCTGGGAGAAAGCCTGCTCGAACAACTGGTACTGTTATCGGAATGGGCACATGCGCACCTGGATGAAATCCAGAAAGCCCGCAGACAATTTGCCCGCAAGGAAAAACAAAAAATATAATATAGAGGTATGGAAATAGGAATCTGTTCATTTGCTGATCTCGGAACTCATCCAATAACCGGGGAGTCGGTTTCAGCACAACAACGATTGAAAGATTTACTGAAAGAAATTGAACTGGCTGATCAGCTGGGGCTGGATGTATTTGCTATAGGAGAACATCATCGCCCGGATTATGCTGTCTCCTCTCCCACTACTGTGCTGGCGGCAGCGGCAGTAAAGACCAAACGAATCAAATTGTCATCAGGAGTAACGGTATTAAGCTCTGAGGATCCCGTGCGGGTTTATCAACAGTTCGCTACGGTGGATCTTTTGTCGGATGGACGGGCTGAGATCCTTGCGGGACGCGGATCTTTTATTGAATCCTTTCCCTTGTTTGGCTACAACCTGAAAGATTACGATGCGCTCTATGCAGAGAAACTGGAAATGCTGGTGCGTATAAATGAAGAAGAGAAAATACGGTGGGAAGGCAAACTAACCCAGACCATACCTAACAGGGGTGTATACCCGAGAGCTGCACAGGAGCGCTTACCTATATGGGTGGCGGTTGGCGGAACACCGGAATCAGTGGTTCGGGCAACTGAATATGGATTACCGATGACATTGGCTATCATTGGCGGACAGCCGGCTCAGTTCAAACCCTATGCACAACTATACCGCGACCGGTATGTACAGGCAGGGCATGATCCGGCCAAACTGCAACTGGCAGTGAACTCACACACATATATAGCCGAAAATTCGCAACAGGCGCTCGACGAATTCTTTCCGCCCTATGCGGATGTGATGACGCGGATTGGAAAAGAAAGAGGCTGGCCAGGATTATCCAGGTCCCAGTATGATGCATCCGCAGGAAAACAGGGTGCTTTACTGGTGGGTAGTCCGCAGCAGGTAATTGATAAGATACTGTATGAGCACGAATTATTTGGGCATACCCGGTACCTGGCGCAGATGTCTATCGGAGCGCTTCCTCATAAACTGGCTATGAAATCCATTGAACTGCTGGGCACCAAAGTAGCGCCGGTAGTAAAAAAAGCATTGCAATCGGTCCCAAATCCGCAATAAAATCATCGGCTTGCGTAATTGACTGGTATTTCCTAACTTGAGAGTGCGGATTACCAACCAAAACTGCTTGCCATGCTATTCGATCGTGAAACCGGATCCTGCAAAAAAATTCTCAATTTCAAACAATTGGGATTTGAAGATTTACAGATCCTTGGAAAATACAATTACAATAAAGCGGAAGAAAAACTTCCCAATCATGTGCATAATGGCATGATTGAAATCTGTTATTACGACAAGGGCAGCCAGTATTTTGAAGTAAATGGAAAACAATTCCTGGTAAAAGGCGGGGATGTGTTTATTCATTATCCGGGTGAAGTACATGGCTCTGGTGGTCATCCGGAAGAAAAGGGATGCCTGTACTGGATCCTGATCAAACTGGACAGATCTATTCCCAATAATCTGGTGAAATTATGCAACCTGATCATTGATCGGAAACGGCGCCATTTCCGTGGCAGTAAAGACATCAAACGGGTATTGGAAGATATTTATACCATTGCAGCCAATCCGGAAGATGAGGACATCAAAAGAATCCGGATTCACCTGGAGATACAGCAATTGTTGCTATGTCTGCTGGATCGGATCGATTGCCAGGCGAAAGAAGCTGAAAACGAACGATTGAATAAAGTACTCCAATTTATAGATGCCAAACTAACGGAAAATCCTTCTGTATCTGAACTGGCCCGTGAAATGAACTTATCTGAGTCAAGATTTAAAAATTTATTTAAGGAGCTAACCGGTTTTACGCCGGCGGATTATATGCAGCGAAAAAAGATTGAGTTGGCACAACGAAAAATCGCAGCAGATCCTGCCCTGAATTTAACCGAGCTCGCTTATGAACTGAATTTTTCCTCCCCGCAATATTTCAGTACGGTATTCAAAAAATACACAGGAGAATCACCGGGAGCAATACGTGTGAAGAATTCATTGCTGGAGCTGCTGTATTAAACCTGCACCTCGATATCGCCACCAATTGGGTAGGCCTGGCAGCATAGGAAACGGCCTGCACTTACTTCTTCCTCCATCAGCACTTCATTGTAAGCCATCCATACTTTTCCTTTGGTGCAGGTAGCAACACAACTACCACATCTCCCGGATTCGCAGCTGTAAGGCATTGGGATACCGGCTGCTTTGGCTGCCATCAGGATGGAAACAGGATATTGAACTTTTAAGCGATGCTTTTGATCCTTGAAATCAAAATGCACTGTATGTGAATCGGTATCAGGAGGAACCGGTTTTTTCATACGGGGCAGAGTACTGAATTGCTCCTTATGAATCTGCTGGATTTTTATGTCTTCACTTAAGAGGGTGAGTTGAACCATCTGCATATAGTCCCATGGACCACAAACATAAAATTGAAGCAGCGCTTTTTCTGATTTACGGTATTGCTCAAGCAGTTGGGGAAGCAACCATTTACCAAGGCGACTATTGTAAACATCAAAGAGATTACTAAAGAGGAAACGAATGTCGAACCGGAATTTGAATCGTTCTTTTAATTCAAGCAGTTCATTATAAAAAATAGTTGACTCCTGATCGCGATTACTATAGATCAGCACGATTCTACAGGAGGAAGTATACAACAAGGTTTTGATGAGAGAAAAGCAGGGCGTAATCCCGCTACCAGCAGCAAAGAAAAAAAATTGTTGTCCCGGATTGATTTGTTTTGGAAGTGTGAACAAGCCGCTTACAGCACTAGCCTGCAATAGGTCACCAGGCCGCGACAGTTCTACCAGCTTTCTAGAAAATTCCCCATTGGTGATTTTTTTGATCGTAATGGTTGGTGGATCACCGGCAGCAGGTGAAGAAGAAAAAGAATAACTTCTTCTCTTTTCGCCAAATGGAGTTGTAAAAATCAGTGTGATAAATTGTCCGGGTTCGTAAACTATGGGAGTTCCATCTGCAGTTGCAATCGAAAGACTCACTGCATCCCTTGTTTCCTGAATTCTTTTCTGTATGATGAGTTCCATGAAATCACTACCTGTTATGGGTATACAAGAATACAAAAATAAACAGGGTAATGTTTAATAACAGTGATGTATAAACGAACTATAAAATCAGTTATGTATAACACTCCCCAATATTGAGACCATTAGGGCTTCTCTTTAAGTTATAAATCA
>VFQN01002837.1_pt1 | contig 25912 bp, 36 predicted proteins | sample 3512371 | NCBI WGS metagenome assembly VFQN01 (sample SAMN10412370, study PRJNA504923) | tailings metagenome | isolation source: Replicate 2 from Balatoc abandoned mine | place: Philippines: Itogon, Benguet | collected 2017-08-28 | reverse complement strand
TCTGGCCGCAGCTGCTGCCGCGCCTGGCGCTGCCGCTGCTGGCGGTGTGGGCCTATGGCGCCAGCGTGGTCGACATGGCGCTGGTGCTCGGGCCGACCAACCCGCCCACGCTGGCTCAGCTGGCCTGGAGCTGGCTGCTCGACGCCGATGCGGCCGTCAATGCGCAGGGCGCGGCCGCGGCGCTGCTGCTGGCCGGCGTGGTGGCGGTCGGCGCCTTGCTCGCGGTGGCCGGCGCGCGCGCGCTGCGGCCGCTGCGACGGGCGCGGCAGGTGCGCGGCGACCGGCCAGCGGCCAGTGTGACTCCCCGAGCAGTCGGGGCCGTGGTCGGCGGTGGTGCGCTGCTCTACGGGCTGGCGCTCGCGCTGCTCGCCTTCGTGTCGGTGGCCAGCGTGTGGCGCTTTCCGGCGCTGTGGCCGCAAGTGCTGTCGTTCGACGCCTGGTCCGGCGTCGCGGCCAGCCTGCCGGTGCTGGGTCATACCGCCGGCCTGGCGCTGGCCTCGGCCGCCACCGGCGTGCTGCTGGCCGTGGCCTGGATGGAGACCACGCCGGCGCAGTGGGACGACCGCGCCGCACCGCTGGTCTTCGCGACCATGCTGGTGCCGGGCGTGCTGCTGGTGGCCGGGCTGTACCAGCTCACGCTGCGGCTGCGGCTGGATGGATCGCTGGCCGGCCTGTGGCTGGCGCACAGCCTGTTCACCGCGCCCTATGCGCTGGTGGCGCTGGCACCGGCCTACCGCGGCTTCGATGCGCGCTACGAGCAGACGGCGCGGGCACTCGGCCGCTCGCGCGCGGCCTTCCTGGTGCGCATCAAGTGGCCGATGCTGCTGGCACCGCTGGCCGCGGCCTTCGCGGTGGGCTTCGCGGTCAGCGTGGCGCAGTACCTGAGCACGCAGTTCGTCGGCGCCGGCCGCCACGCCACCGTGACCACCGAGGCGCTGACGCTGGCCTCCGGCGGACAGCGCACGCTGCTGGCGGCATACGCGCTGCTGCAGGCGCTGCTGCCGGCGCTGGTGTTCGCCGCAGCCTGGGGGCTGGGCCGGCGGCAGGCGCGCCGGCTCGGCCTGGAGATGCGCTGATGCTGGAACTCGCCGGCATCCGCATCGCCACGCCGCAGCGCACGCTCATCGACGGTCTGTCGGCCACGGTCGGCGCGGGCGAGGTGCTGGTGGTGATGGGCGAAAGCGGCTCCGGCAAGTCGTCGTTGCTGGCCTACCTCTGCGGCGCGCTGCCGGCAGGCCTGGTGGCCGGCGGTTCGGTACGCATCGACGGCCGCGAGGTCGGCGAACTGCCCACGGCGCAGCGCCGCATCGGCATCCTGTTCCAGGACGACCTGCTGTTCCCTCACCTCACGGTGATGGAGAACCTGCTGTTCGCGCTGCCCGCCGGCCGCGAGGCCGAGCGCCGCGCCCACGCCGAATCCGCGCTGGCCAGCGCCGACCTCGCCGGCTACGGGCCGCGGCTGCCGCACACGCTCTCGGGCGGGCAGCGCTCGCGCGTGTCGGTGCTGCGTGCGCTGCTGGCCGAGCCGCGTGCCCTGCTGCTCGACGAACCGTTCTCGCGCCTGGACATGGCCTTGCGCCAGCGCTTCCGCGCCTTCGTGTTCGAGCGGCTGCGCGCGCAGGGCGTGCCGGCCGTGCTGGTGACCCACGATGCCCACGACGTGCCGGCCGGCGCGCGCGTGATCCGTCTCGACGACGAGGACTCCGCATGAACCGACGCCAACTGATCCTGGTGCTGCTGCTGGTCGCGGCGGTGGCCGCGTTCTTCGCCTTCGACCTCGGCCGCTTCCTCAGCCTCGAAGCGCTCAAGCAGCGCCAGGCCGAGCTCGCCGCGCTGTACGACGCGCGGCCGGGCTGGGTGATCGGCGTGTACTTCGTGATCTACGTGGCGGCCACGGCGCTCTCGCTGCCCGGCGCGGTGATCCTCACGCTGGCCGGCGGCGCGATCTTCGGGCTGTGGACGGGCACGCTGGTGGTGTCCTTCGCCTCCAGCCTCGGCGCCACGCTGGCCTTCCTGGCCGCACGCTACCTGCTGCGTGACGGCGTGCGCTCCCGCTTCGGCGCGCGGCTGGCCGACATCGACCGCGGCATCGCGCGCGAGGGTGGCTTCTACCTCTTCACGCTGCGCCTGGTGCCGCTGTTTCCGTTCTTCATGATCAACCTGCTGATGGGCCTGACCACCATGCGGGCGTGGACCTTCTACTGGGTCAGCCAGCTCGGCATGCTGGCCGGCACGCTGGTCTACGTGAATGCCGGCACGCAGCTGGCGCGCATCGAGTCGCTCAAGGGCATCCTCTCGCCGGGGCTGCTCGGCGCCTTCGTGCTGCTTGGCCTGTTCCCGCTGGTGGCCAAGAAGATCGTCGATGCGCTGAAGGCGCGGCAGGTCTATGCGCGCTGGGCCGGCGTGAAGCCGAAGCGCTTCGACCGCAACCTGGTCGTCATCGGCGCCGGCGCGGCCGGGCTGGTGACGAGCTACATCGCCGCGGTGGTCAAGGCCCGCGTGACGCTGGTGGAGCGCCACAGGATGGGTGGCGACTGCCTCAACTACGGCTGCGTGCCGAGCAAGGCGCTGATCCGCACCGCCACGCTGATGCAGCAGATGCGCGAGTCGCCGAAGTACGGCATCGAGCGCGCGGAGGCGAAGGTCGATTTCGCGCAGGTGATGGAGCGCGTCGCCCGCGTCGTGAAGGACATCGAGCCGCACGACTCGGTGGCGCGCTACACCGGTCTGGGCGTCGAGGTGCTGCAGGGCGAGGCGAGGATCGTCGACCCGTGGCGGGTGCAGGTGACGCTGGCCGACGGCACGGTGCAGACGCTGGCCACCCGCAGCATCGTCATCGCCACCGGCGCCGAGCCGGCGGTGCCGCCGCTGCCGGGGCTGGAGGACGTCGGCTACCTGACCAGCGACACGCTGTGGGGCCTGCGCGAGCTGCCGGCGCGGCTGGTGGTGCTGGGCGGCGGGCCGATCGGCTGCGAGCTGGCGCAGGCCTTCGCGAGGCTGGGCTCGATGGTCACGCAGGTGGAGATGGCGCCGCGGCTGATGGTGCGCGAGGACGAGGAGGTGTCGGCACTCGTCGCGCAATCGCTGCAGCGAGACGGCGTGACCGTGCTCACCGGCCACCAGGCGCTGCGCTGCGAGCGCGAGGGCGACGAGCGCTTCCTCGTCGTCGCGAAGGATGGGGTGGAGCGGCGCATCGGCTTCGACCGGCTGCTGTGCGCCGTCGGCCGCAAGGCGCGCCTGTCCGGCTTCGGGCTGGAGGAGCTCGGCATCCCGACCGGCCGCACCGTCGAGACCAACGAGTACCTCGAGACGATCTACCCCAACATCCTCGCCGCGGGCGACGTCGCCGGGCCGTACCAGTTCACCCACGTCGGCGCGCACCAGGCCTGGTACGCCGCCGTCAACGCGCTGTTCGGCACCTTCCGCAAGTTCAAGGCCGACTACTCGGTGATCCCCTGGGCGACCTTCGTCGACCCGGAGGTGGCGCGCGTCGGCCTGAGCGAGCAGGAGGCGAAAGAGAAGGGCATCGCGCATGAAGTCACGCGCTACGGCATCGACGACCTCGACCGCGCCATCGCCGACAGCGCCGCGCACGGCTTCGTGAAGGTGCTCACCGTGCCGGGCAAGGACCGCATCCTCGGCGTGACCATCGTCGGCGCGCATGCCGCCGAGCTGCTGGCCGAGTACGTGCTGGCGATGCGCCACGGCCTGGGGCTGAACAAGATCCTCGGCACCATCCACACCTACCCGACGATGAGCGAAGCCAACAAGTACGCCGCGGGCGAATGGAAGCGTGCCCACGCGCCGGCCCGGCCGCTCGAGTGGGTGGGCCGTTACCATGCCTGGCGACGCCGATGAGATTCGCTGCCCCCACACTCCTGACGCTCGCGCTGCTGCCCGCCGCAGCCTGCGCCCAGCTGCTCGCCCCGCTGGCTGGGCCGGGCGGCCGCATCCACGAGGCCTGGCGCGAGGCGAAGCTGCCGCAGCAGAAGTTCCCGGCCACTCGATATGCGATCGAGACGGTGGACGGCCGCCCCGCGCTGCGCATGGAGGCGGACGGTTCCTACGGCAACCTGGTGCACGAACTGCGCACCGAGGCGCAGGGGCTGACGCTGTCCTGGCGGTGGCGCGTCGAGCGCTTTGCCGACGACGCCGACCTGCGCCGCAAGGAAGGCGACGACAACGCCGCCAAGGTCTGCGTGTTCTTCGACCTGCCGCTGGAGCGTGTGCCCTTTCTCGAGCGGCAACTGCTGCGCCTGGCACGCAGCAAGACCGGCGAGAACCTGCCGGCCGCGACCGTCTGCTACGTGTGGGACCGGCAGGTGGCCGCCGGCAGCGCGGTGCCCAACACCTACAGCCGGCGCATGCGCTACCTCGTGCTGCGCTCGGCCGAAACCGGGCGCTGGCACGAGGAGAAGCGCGACGTGGCGGCCGATTTCGTGAAGCTGTTCGGCGACGAGGCGAGCAGCGCGCCGCCCGTGATCGGCGTGGCGGTCGGGGCCGACGCCGACAACACCGGGAGTCGCAGCCTCGCCCACGTGGCCGACCCGGTGCTGTCCCGATGAAGCGACTGCTGCTGCTCGGTGGCGGCCATGCGCACCTGCAGGTGCTGCGTGCCTTCGCCACCGAGCCGCTGCCGGGCGCCGAGGCGACACTGGTCACGCCCTGGCCGCGGCTGACCTACTCCGGCATGGTGCCCGGCTTCGTGGCCGGCCACTACACGCTGGAGCAGTGCAGCGTGCCGCTCGCGCCGATGGCCGAGCGTGCCGGCGTGCGCCTGCTGCAGGCCGCCGCCACCGCCATCGACACCGCCTCGCGCACCGTCACGCTCGGCGACGGCCGCACGCTGCCGTACGACGTGCTCAGCCTGGACACTGGCGCCACCATCGACCGCGAGGCCATCCCCGGTGCGCGAGAACACGGCCTGTTCGTGCGGCCGATCGAGGCCTTCGCGGCGCTGTGGGAGCGCATGCGCGAGCTGGCCGAGAGTCGCGCGCTGTGCGTGGTGGTGGTCGGCGGCGGCGCGGCCGGCGTGGAGCTCGCAGCGGCGATGCACCACCGCCTGGGCGACCGCTCGCGCGTCAGCCTCGTCACCGGTGGCGGGCCGCCCGTGCCCAGCCACCCGCCGGCGGTGCAGCAGCGGGTGATGCGCGCGCTCAGGCGCCGCAACGTGACCATCCTCGAAGACGTCTGCGCCGAGGTCACCGCCGAGCACGTGGTGCTCGGCCGCGGCACGCGCGTGGCCTGCGACGCCGCGGTGATCGCGCTGCCGGCCTTCGCGCCGGCCTGGCTGCGCGGCACCGGCCTGGCGCTGGACGAGCGCGGCTTCGTGGCCACCGGCGCGACGCTGCAGAGCACCTCGCACACGGAAGTGTTCGCCGCCGGCGACACCGCGACGATGCTCGAGGCGCCGCGGCCCAAGAGCGGCGTCTACGCGCTGCGCGCCGGTGCGCCGCTGGCGCTGAACCTGCGGCGCTTCCTCGCCGGCGGCCAGCTGGAGCCCTGGGCGCCGCAGCCGCGCGCGCTCAACCTGCTGGCCTGCGGCGAGAAGTACGCCATCGCCAGCTGGGGCGGTCTGTCGGCGGAGGGCCGCTGGGTCTGGCGCTGGAAGGACCGCATCGACCGCGGGTTCATCAACGCCCATGGCGGCAACGCCTGAGGGCGGCCCCTCGTTCGGCGAGAATCGATCATCCGACTGCACAAGGAGCACCCCATGAACGACCACCGTCTTGCCGACGACGACAAGAAGCCCGCCGACGCAGCCGCCGCCGGCCGCCTGGAAGAGCAGCTCGCCTTCAAGTCGCGCTACGTGCTGGTGTTCGGCGAGATCGACGACAAGATGGCCCTGGCCACCTGCCGCCGGCTGCTCGCGCTGTCGGAGGAATCCGACGCGCCGATCACCATGCTGATCTCCTCGCCGGGCGGCCACGTCGAGTCCGGCGACGCCATCCACGACATGATCAACTTCGTGCGTGCCCCGGTCACCACCGTGGGCAGCGGCTGGGTGGCCAGCGCCGGCGCGCACATCTTCCTGGCGCCGCCGAAGGAGCGCCGCCTGTGCCTGCCCAACACGCGCTTCATGATCCACCAGCCTGCGGGCGGCGCTGGTGGCCAGGCCACCGACATCGCCATCCAGGCCAAGGAGATCCTACGCACGCGCGAGCGCATCGCGCGGGTGATCGCGCGCCAGACCGGCCGGCCCTACGACACCGTGGTGTCCGACATGGAGCGCGACTTCTGGATGAGCGCGCCCGAGGCGATCGAGTACGGCATCGTCTCGCGCATCGTCGAGCGCCAGAGCGAGATCGGCTGAGGCCGGGCGGCGTTCAGCGGCCGAGGCAGCGGCCGTTGTAGCTGCTCTCCAGCGCACGCAGCGCCGCGACCTCGGTCTCGTTGAGCGAGGCCTCGCGGCTGCGCTTGAGGGCGATCACGTCGCGCATGCCGCTGCACTGCGCCGCCTGCTTCTGCGCCTGCTCGCGCTGCAGTGCCAGCGCTTCGCGCTCGGCGCGCTGCTGGCCGCTGCGGGCCGCCAGGTCCTGCTGGTGCTGGCGGCGGGCTTCCTCGTCCTGCACCGAGCACTTCTCGCGGTACTCCTCGCGCAGGCCGCTGATCACGTCGCTGCGCACGCCGCGCGCCGGCGCCGTGCGGATCGCCTCGGCGATGTCGGCACAGGCCGGGCTGAGGTACTTCACGTGCTCCTGCGCCTTGCCGGCCGACGGCAGGGGGCGCTGCAGCGGCACGGCCATCTGCGCGCGGGCGTCGCCATAGGCCCCCATGCGACCCGGCGGCGGGCCGGAGCATGGGCGATCGGAGTAGTAGACGTTGCCGCCGCTCACGCAGCGGTAGGACTGGGCCTGGGCTCCCGCACCGGCCAGCAGGCCGGTTGCCGCGAGCAAGGGAAGGATGACGTTTCTCACGGGGCATGACGATAGCGCAGCAGGCGCCGCCTTCACATCCCGTGAGTGAGGCGGAAGCCTCAGTCCTGCGGCTGCGGCCCGTCGTAGCCTTCGACGATGATCACGTCGGCGGTGGAAACCGGCGCGCGGATCGCCAGCGCCCGCTGGTACTCCGGCGAGTTCCAGCAGTCCAGCGCCGCCTGGTAGCTCGGGAACTCGATGAGCACGTTGCGGCTGCGCGAGCCGCCCTCGGGGTTCTCGAAGCGGCCACCGCGCACGAGGAAGCGCGCGCCGTACTTCGCGAAGGCCGCCGCGTTGGCGGCGACGTAGTCCTTGTAGCGTTCGGTGTCGGCGACGTCGACGCGCGCCACCCAGTAGCCCTTGGGCATCGGTTTCTCCTCGTGCGGATGTTCAGGGATCGCGCGGCGGGACTGCCAGCGTGTCCTGGAAGCCGGTCGCCTGCGTCGGAAACCACCGCCCGTAGCGCTCCGGCTCGATGCCGATCACGTGGACCTCGATGGCATCGTCGCCGAGCTCGGGCGAGTAGTCGACGATCTGCACGCTGCCTTCGCCGGCCAGTTCGTGGCCATCGGGAGCGAGCACGCGCAACGCCACGTCCGGCCCGGCGCCGCTGGCGCTGGCCAGCACCGCCGGCTGCACGCCCGCGTAGGCCGGCGCCGGCACGAAGCGGCCGGCGGCCACGCCGATCGGCGCGTCGCGGTGCTCCAGCCAGGAGTGGCCGATGCAGACGGCTCCGGCATAGATGTCGAACTGCGGCATGGCGGGGCAGCGCGGTGGGCTCAGGGGCAGCGTACGGCGGGATTGTCGCGCCGGAACAGGGTGAACTCCGCGCCGGTGTCGATGTCACGGTAGCGGTGCGTGTGCGCGTCGATGGCCACGATGTCGGTGCAGTAGCGCTGGCCGGGCCGCAGCCAGAAGTTGTCGCTGGCCGCATCGACCACGTAGCACATGCGCTGGCCGCGCACCTCGACCCGGCCCTCGCCTCGGAACGGACGCGGGTCGTCGTCGGTGCGGCCGCAGGCGCGGAAGCGGCCGTCGGCGCCGAACTCGTCCCACGCCCAGCAGCTTCGCCCGCCGTCGTTCGAGTTGCACCACAGGCCGTGCAGGGCGCGGTGCAGGGCTTCGCCCTGCGGGGCCGGGAGCGGCAGCGCGGTGCAAGCGGACAGCAGGAGCGCGGCGGCCAGCGTCGCGGGCTTCATCGCCTGGCCTCCTCGCGCAGCAGGCCGTAGAGCAGCGAGTCGCAGACCGCGCCCTTGGTCACCCAGCGCTCGCGCAACAGGCCTTCGCGCACGAAGCCCAGGCGCTCGAGCAGTCGCACCGAGGCGCCGTTGAGCGGGTTGACGTCGGCCTCCAGGCGCCGCAGGCCCAGCGTGCCGAAGGCATGGCCGACGAGCCCGCTCAGGGCCTCGAACATCAGCCCCTGGCCCCAGTGTGCACGGCCGAGCACGTAGCCCAGCTCCGCGCGGCCGCTGGCTTCCTCGTGACGGAACAGCAGGCAGCTGCCGATGACGCGCTGCAGCGCGAGATGCTCGATCACGTATTGCGCCGTGCCGCCGGCTGCCTGCAGGGCGGCCATGCGGTCGAGCCAGGCCTGGCCGTCGGCCGCGGATCGCCAGGTCGCGTAGGGCAGGAAGCGCGTGGTCGTGTCGTCGCCGTTGACGACCAGCAGGTCGCCGAGGTCGTCGGCCCTCACGCGCCGCACGAGCAGCCTCGGCGTGTGCACGGGGATGTCGCCGTCCAGTGCCATGGTGTCAAGGTGACGAGCGCGCCGGCCCGACGACAGCGGTGCGGCCAGGCGCCGTCATTCGCGGTGCACGATCTGGAACTCGTTGCCGTCCGGATCGCGGAAGGTGGCCAGGATGCCGCCCCAGAACTGGCGTTCGGGCGCCGCGGTGAACACCACGCCGCGCTGCACCAGGTCCTGGTGGGCCACGTGCACGCTGGGCACGAGGAACGACAGCCCGGTGAAGCGGCCGACCAGCGACTGGTCTTCCTCCGGCCCCTGCGGTGGCACGGCCTCGACCACGAGTTCGCAGTTGCCGGCGTTGAAGACGCAGTAGCCCTGGGACAGGTTCTGCGCATGCAGCTTCAGGCCGAGCGTGTCGCCGTAGAACTGTCGCGCGCGCGCGATGTCGCGGACGAAGACGCGGGCGGTGTTGAGGTTCATGGCAAATCGGTGGCGCGGGCGAAGTCGGCGCTGCGGCGACGACGCGAGCATCGTAGCGTGCCGCCCGGCCCGACGAAGCATCGCCCGCCTACAATCGCGCCCCTCAGCATCACATCGACCACTGCTTTGAACACTGGCTCGCAGGACAAGGAAAGAGCAACACAGAACGTCGCGCCCGCGAAGCCGGCCGTCGCACCGCCGGCGATGGCGCACGCGGCCCGGCGGGAGATCCGCACCGTGCTGGTCGCCGCCCATGGCTGGCCGACCGACGCCGCAGCGACGGCCAAGCGACGCGGCAAGCGCTGAGCGGGCAGGGGCCCGGCCGCGGAGGCCGCCGCGGTGGCGCTCATCCACGGGCCTCGCCGGACTCATCCTGGCGCAACCGGCGCCAGCTGCTCAGGCAGGCGATGCCCGGTGCGATCCACAGGGCAAGCCAGAGCCCGGCGATGACGGCCAGCGCCAGGGCGTCCGGCGCCGAGCGAGTGATGCCGTAGACCGCCGCCAGGGCGACCGTCGTGATGGCCACGGCCGTGGCGATGTAGGCGAACAGCAGGTGGCGCAGGTACACGGGTACGAGCCGAGCCAGCGGAACGCCGTCGAGCCTCAGGCGTCCGCCACGGAACGACAGCACGCAGCTGACGGCGCAGATGAAGCCTGACGCGGCCGCCACCTGAAGCCAGAACGCGGGGGTCCAGCTGACCCGGCCGCTCACGAAGAGCATCAGGATCAACGAGCACGCCAGGGTGCTCAGGGCGAACACCACGCGAAGGCCGTGAGTGGGAGCGATCACGATGCCCGATCCCGGTGAGCAGACGAAGCGCCGGCCTGCCGAAGCCGGCTACTGTCCGGCCGGGCCCCGGATGCCGGACCGGCTGCGGTCGATCGCATCACGGGCGGCGTTTGCTGTCTCGGCGTCGCGGCGGATGTCCTCCGCGGAGCGGCAACGCTTCACCGGGATGTTGGAACCCGTCGGCGCCTCCTGCGAGCAGACCGGGGCGGCCGAATCGGCGGAGGACAACGGTTCGGCGGCCGCGCAGGCGCTGAGGAATGCGGCGGCGACGACGATGGAGAGGTGTGGCGGCACGGATGACCTCGTTCAAGGACGGTAGTGGAAGTGTCGGCGTTCTGGCCTCAGTTCGCGCAGCTCAGCTTCTCGCCCGGTCGCACGAACCATCCTGCCCGGTGCTCGACGGCCGTTGCGCCCGCTGCGCGGGTCCGGATGCTGCAGTGGCCCAGGAACTGACCCTCGAACGTCGCCACGAACTCGGCAGTGTAGGTTCCGCCGGGCTGGGGCAGCAGTTCGATGGCGCCGTCGCACCAGGTGTTGCCGAGGTTCACGTCCTTGCGATACCAGTACTCCACGGTGACGGGCTGGCCGCTGCGAACCAGCAGCCGGCTCCACTGGTCCTTCGGAACCGCCTTGCGCGACTGACAGGTCTTTCCGTCGGAGATGTAGAGCGCGGTGACGGGCCCGGTGACGATGATCGTGGCGTCGGCGTCCGGCGGCGGGCTGTAGGAGGAACACGCGGCAGTGCCGGCGGCAGCGAGAAGGGCGAGAGACAGGTGGCGCATGGTGTCCGGGTGATGCACTCGGCGGGGGGATGGCAGGGCGCAGGCGATGTCGTTCCGGCGCAGGGCGGGGTCTCACTTCATGCAGGACGTCTGGCGGCATGCCGTGGGCCCGACCCAGTGGGCCGAATTCGGCCGCAATGGATTGAGGGGACGATCGCGGTTGTAGAAGATCGCCGCACCGTTCGTCAGATTCCATCGATGCAGTCGAACGCCTGCGTGCCAGTGCTGCTGGCTGGCGCTCGGAGCGCCGTACGAAGACTGCAGTGCAGCCAGGCCGGCCGCATGTGACCACCAGGGAACCATGGTCACGACGCGCTGCAGGGTGCTGCCGGCGAACATGAAGCTCACGTAGAGCGCCGGCGCGCCGTTGAACGACTTCACGTCGACGGTACAGACGCGCGTGACCTGCGGGATCCCCGTGTAGTCGGGCTCGCAGCGAACGGGATAGGACTCGAAGCGACGTGACACCTCGGCTTCGGACCAGTCCTCGGTGATCTGGTCCCACGGCAGCTCGGCGGGTCGGCGATCCTCGGTGAAGTACAGCTTGTACTCCCGCACGGGTGGGAACCGGGTGTTCCACAGCCAGATCACGAGCAGCATGGGCAGGAGAAGCGCCGCAAGACGCCAGGGCGACACGCCCGAGGGCGTCTCTTGTTCTCCGGGAGCCAGTGACATTCGAGAGATGCTCTCAGGTCGGGATGGAAGGGGCGCCGACGGGACGACGCCGGGGACGACGAAACGGACGTTGACAACGAGCGAAGCCCAGGGGGCGTGACCGGAGCAGCGCCACCATGGTGATGGACTCGAGTGTCATCATCAGCCGGGCGTCTGGTCAGTGGGTGGCCCATGCGGCAGCGATCCTGCCGACTTCGGCCAGCACCGCCTCGTGCCTTGCCTCGACCTGCTTCGTGTACTCACCGCTGTCGAAGTACGCGGCAACGACGATGGGGCTGCGTCCGGGCGGATGGCTGATGGCCACGTCGTTGCACTTGTTGGTCGTGCCTTCCGCCCGCCCTGTTCCGGTCTTGTTTCCGGAGCGCCACGCCGCCGGCAGTCCGGCGCGCAAGCGCCGTGTACCCGTGCTGGTGTTCTCCATCCAGCGCAGAAGCCGTTGCCAGGATTCCGGTTGCAGGATCGCGCCGGTGGCGAGCCTTTGTACGAACTGCGCCATGGCCAGTGGCGACGTCGTGTCGCGATGGTCGCCGGACAGCACCAGGCCCAGATCGGGCTCGTAGCGATCGAGGCGGGTGACGGTATCGCCCATCTCGCGAAACCTGGCAGTCAAGGACGCGGGCCCGCCCAGGCGCTTGACCAGCAGGTTGGCAGCCGGGCCGTCGCTGAGCTCCTGTGCCGCCTGTGCGAGCGTGGCAATGCTCAATCCGCCCTTGTCGACATGCTTGCCTGTCACCGGCGCCCAGGGCAGGAGGTCGGATCTCGAGTACGGCAGAACCTCGGCGAGATCGAGGCGACCCTGGTCGGCCTCGCGCAGGCAGGCGGCAACCAGCGGCAGCTTGAAGGTGGAGCACAACGCGAAGCGCTCATCGACTCGGTGGCCGGTGAACTCACCCGTTGCCGTATCGAGCAGGCAGACGCCCAGGCGGGCCTGCCCACGCTCGAGGGCCTGAATCCTGGCAGCCGCGTCGAACCGCCGGGACGCTGGCGGGACTGTCGTGGCGACGGCAGGCATCGCAAGAGCGGCAGTGCAGGCTACGAGCAAGGCGCGTCGCTGGCGAGTCAAGGGGCTCATCGGCATCGGGTGGCAGGGGCGGGCGGAGGGACTGCGCCAGCGAAGGCTCAGGGTTCGGACTGAGGTCTCGCCGAGGCGGCGCCCGACCTGCCAGCTGCGGGCTTGTGCATGAAGACACTGTTCGGGTCTTCCACATACGAACCGAACGGGCCTCGACGGCTGTAGCCGAGGCGCTCGTACAGGGCGATGGCTTCGGGCTGGAGGTAACCGGTTTCGAGCATGAACTGCTGGCAGCCACGGGCCTGGGCCTCGGACTCGAGTCGCAGCACGAGCGCGCGCGCAATGCCCTTGCCTCGATGTGCAGGCAGCGTGAACATCCGCTTGAGTTCCCCGTAGCCGGGCTCGAGCACGATCGCGCCGCAAGCCACCGCTTGGCCGAGCTCGTCTCGAGCGACCACGAAGATGACATTCGGCTGCGACAGCGCGGCCATGTCGATTCCATGATGGCTCTCGGGGGGATAGAGCGGCTTCTGATATGCGTCGAGCTGCTCGATGAGCGAGAGCACCTCGGGCTGATTTGCAGGCTCTACTGCGATTTGCATGATCTGGATCTGATGGCGGCTGGCGTTTGAGCTGTGGAGCCGGAGCCGGCGTGGTGCCTGGCCGGTGGTGGTCCCGCTCCGGCGAAGGGTCAGGCGTCGCTCGTGGACACGCAACTCACTTGGCGGGTTGAGGTTTGACGCAGGCTGCACGCTTGGCGGGAACGCACTGACCCGCACAGACGGCGTTGCCGACTCTGTCGGTCGACGATGCTCCGCGAGGTGCGTTCGAGCAGAACAGGTCACCTCGGAGATCCTTCGTGCAGTAACCAGGCCCACAAACGGGATCGCCGTATCGATCGATCTCTATCCCTCCGCCTGGTGTCGAACAGATGACATCCCCGTAGCGATCTTTCAGGCAGGTGGAATCGGGCGCTGGACAGACTGTTCGCCCCTCGCGATTGGCTGTACACGTCGTGTCGCCTGCGAGTGCACCAGGACCGGCAAGCAGCGGTGCTAGCAAGAGGAAGAGGGCGGTTGGCAAGTGAAGCTTCATGGACACGTACGAGAGCAAATGAAGGATCGAAGAGGGCTTCGCTGAGTCGGATTGGCGCTTGGCGCGCGAGGCGGACGATAAGCCAGCGTGCGTCGTGGGCCAAGTGGCCGCCGGTGGACGCCCCCGCTCCAGCGAAGGGTTAGGCTGCAGTCTCGCTACCTGGCGAGGAGAACTGCTCAATGACTTGTTGCTCAGTGAGCATGGGGGTCTGGTTGGCGAAGGAGTAGTAGCCTGGCTTCTTGTCGATGTAGATCTGCGACGCAAGCTCGAAGTCGGTGGACTCGAACAGGCCCGCTGGGACGAAGTACTCGCCAGTGGCCAGGAGCCTGTAATACAGATGGGTTCCGCACTTGCTGCAGAACGCTCGTTGAGCCCAGTCCGAGGACGCATAGACGGTGACGTTCTCGGCGCCCTGAAACTGAACATCGCGGCCGCAGTGAACGGCCAGAAGTGGCCCGCCGCCCCAACGGCGGCAAAAGCCACAGTGACACGCACCGATCTCTCGGGCTTCGGGTGACTTGAGGCTCACCGCGCCGCACAGGCAATGACCGTCCATGGTTTCATCCTCTCTGGGCCACCAACCAGTGCGGTCCTGCGGCCCAAGGTTTGAGCTGAGGGGCGGGCGCCGATGCGGCGCTTGGCCCGCGAGGCCGATGATAAGAACGACGGCACTCGGGGGCCAAGTGCCATGCCGGTGTGAGTCGGCTCCAGCGAAGGGTTTGGCGGCATTGCCTGGCAAGGCCCTACGGAAGGGAGTACTCGAACTCGTAGAAGTGCTTGCCTTCGGTGATGTTGATCTTGAAGGCGCCTGCGATTCCCGCCAGGGCCCCAGTCCCGGACCCAGGCACGACGGTGATGGACAGCCCCTGAGCCCCCTGGTCCATGGTGCCGCTGTGCTGGAAGACGAAGCTCCCGCTGCGGCCCTGGAGCGTGCCCGTGACTCGCTCGATGGCGACGTAGCCGGCCGAACCTCTGGTGGGTGTGAGAGCCGTGAGCATTTCGCCCTTGCCTGTGGCCACCAGGTCGCCCTGGAACTGCTTGTCCAGCGACATGCGACCAAGGCTCACGCCTTCGGAGGTGTCGGGTTCAGCCTGAGGCTTCATCTCGACGGTGAAGGTGCCCTTTGCGAGGGAAGGCATACGTTGTTCTCCCTTTGGCTGCGCCTGTCCGGCTCTCGGAGCCAGCACGACACCTGCCAGAGCCTTGAGCGACGCGCGTCGCAGTGTGTTGACCATTCTGCCTAACGCTTGAGCTGAGGGGCCGGAGCCGGGAAGGCGCCTGGCGCGCCAGACGGATGATGGACCACACCGGCTGGCGGGCCGAGCGGCTTGCCGGTGGCGGCCCACTCTAGCGAAGGGTTGGGCCGCACTCACTGCGAACCGACCGTGGCTAAGCCCAGACATCCGCGACGCACTTGCCGTCGCGGGGCAAGTCTTCGAAGGTGTCCAGGCCATCGAAGTGATCGATTGGAACCTGGGCAATGGGACCAGGTTCGGTGAGCCGCAGGTTCACTGCGATCCGGCGCTTGCCGTCCGGCATGAGTTGCTGCCCTCGCCAGTACGCAACGCAGCCACACGTGGGGCAGAAGTGGAACTCGATCGACTTGCCACGGATGTACGCGTTGGTTGGCCCGGCGACCTTGATTCCTTCGTTCTCGAAGTCATAGATCCACAGGACGCCGTAGCGGCGACAGACAGTGCAGTTGCAGGCCGTAGCGCCTTCAGGAAGAACTGGGTGGGTCCAGTCCCAAGTGACGGCGCCGCAGTGACAAGAGCCATGAAGCATCGAGTTCTCCTTCGCCGTGCGGCAGCAAATGGCTTTCGCGTGCAATCAAGGCCAGCGATACGCCGGATTCGCCCCTGTGCGGCCCAATGTTCGAGCTGAGGGGCCGGAGCCGGAATGGCGCTTGGCCCGCGAGGCGGAGCATAGACCGGCAGCGCCTCGCGGGCCAAGTGCCAGGCCGGCGGAGGTCCCCGCTCCAGCGAAGGGTTAGGCGGCACTGCATGCGGCAATGCACGCGGGCGAGCAGGAAAGCGGCTTGCCTGGCGGACCCAGTTGCGCTAATGACGACTACGGTACGCCATTGAGCAAGCGCAACCGGACCGGTGCCTGAAGGGCGCAGATTGACCGCAAGGCGGAGTGCCCAGCCAAGTGAGAGGAGTAGCCATGTACGCGCGAATGACCACGATGCAGCCTCGTCCTGGAATGGCAGATGACGCAGCCAAGATCTTTAGGGAGTCCGTGATTCCGGCGGCGCGGAAGCAGCAGGGGTTTAGAGGCGCGCTGCTACTTGAAGACCCAAGTAGCGGCAAGGGCACCTCGATAACGCTGTGGGAGACAGAGGCTGAGTTGAAGGCCGGGGAAGACAGCGGCTACTTCAAGGAGCAGATCGCGAAGTTCGGCCCCTTGATGGCTGGGCCACCAGCGCGCGAGATCCTCGTGGTGACAGCTCAGTGGCTACCGGGCGATTGAACGGGGTTCGTGCCGCCTAACGTTTGAGCTGAGGGGCCGGAACCGGGATGGCGCTTGGCCCGCGAGGCGGACGATAGACCAGAGCGCCTCGCGGGCCAAGTGCCATGCCGGTGGAGGTCCCGCTCCAGCGAAGGGTTAGGCGTCACTGTGCCAGCCAACGGTTCCCTAGAAGGAGATGCCAAACTCAGGCCTTGCCCTCAAACTCCTGCTTGAGCTTCAAGTAATCCTGCCTACGCATCTCGCGCCATTCTTCCTCGGTGAACGGGTTCTCTTGGACGTCTCTGTCTGCCCGGTACCGCTTTATTGGAGGTTCTGGGCTCTCGGTTTCAACGAGAGTTACTCGCACGGTCGAACCCACCTTCAACGGGATGCGTGGCCAGCGGAAGTGATAGGCGATGCCGGCTTCATCGTCTCGGGTCATTCCGCCCACAGAGAAGTCGAGATCATCCGCTTCGCGCATGTACGCCTCAGCGCGAACAGCGTTGACGTGCACCGACAAGACGGACCAGTCTTCGACCCCGGCGACAAAGGGCTCGTGGCCATCGACCTCGATTCGGAACGCGAGCACTCAATCTCTCCTGTGACGCCTAACGTTTGAGCTGAGGGGGCCGACGCCGGGAAGGCGCTTGGCCCGCGCGACGGATGATGACACTGGCTGGCGCGCGGGCCAAGTGCCAAGCCGGCGGGGGTCCCCGCTTAGCCGGATCTGCGCAGCCAGCCAGCCCCGCTACGGCTTTGCAGGCTGAGCGGCCGGCTGCACACGCGGTGCGCCCTTGTCCACGACCAAGCTGTTGAGCAGCTTGGCCTGCGTCTCGCCAACGTTGCGGAAGCCGTGAACAGTCCCGCGCAGGTTGTTATAGGCCTCACCGGCAGCAACGCGCCTGGGCGGCTGACCCTCCACCAGGAGCTCGACGGTTCCCTCGACCACTGAGCCAACGCAGTCGCCTGGATGGGTGTGCATGGGAACAGCACCGGCAGGCTGGATCGAGACGGACATGAGGACCATTTCCTTCTTGTCGTCGCCAGTCACCGGGACAGCCATGATCGGCTTTGAGGCAAACAGCGGGGCTGCTGGTGCCGAAGCTTGCTGAGCCTGGGCCGAAGAAGCCGCCAGTGCGACCAGAGCGATGCCGGGAACAAGACTTCTACGAACTGCGCACATCTGCTTCTCCTGTGACTGATGGACGAGGCAACTCTGGCCTGCCCAGGCAGGTAGGGCATTGATGGCAATCAGCGCAGGGGCCTACGAGCCGGCTAACGTTTGAGCCGAGGGGCCGGTGCCGGGATGGCGCTTGGCCCGCGAGGCGGATGATGACGGCGAGCGCCTCGCGGTCCAAGTGCCGTGCCGGGGGAGGTCCCTGTCTCGAGCGAAGGGTTAGGCCTCGGCTCTTGTGCCGAAGCCGTGGCGGCTACTGCCCTGCTGGCGGCTGCCAGAGCTCGACCTTGTTGCCCTCCGGGTCCATGACCCAGCCGAACTTCCCATACTCGGAGTCGTCAGTCTTCTCCAGCACCTGACAGCCTTCGTCCCGCAGTGCCTGAAGCAAGGAGGCGAGATCCTCGACTCGGTAGTTCACCATGAATGGCGAGGTGCTTGGAGCGAACAGGTTGCCGTCTGCGGCGCCGACAGACCAAATGGTGGTTCCCTTCATCGGGTTTCCCGCGCCGTCGGACCATGTGAAGGCGGTACCTCCCCATTCCTGGACGTCAATGCCCAGATGCCGCTTGTACCAGGCGCAAAGAGCGACCGGGTCCTTGGCGGTAAAGAAGATTCCCCCGATGCCAGTGACTCGCTTCATGAGAGCCCCCGTTCTTGGACGATGAACAAGCGCTACGCCGGTGGAAGCCCTGCTCCAGTGAAGGATTAGGTCGCTCTGGTTGCTAGGACTCGAGCGCACGAAGAATGAGCAGCCCCAACGGCGGAAGCAGGGCAATGGCTAGCGAGATCAGAACCGGCCGCAAGGTCTCGGTGCGACGGCGAACAGTGGAAATGCCGTGTGCCAGCAAGGCTACCAGTGAAGCCGCTGCGACTGGCATTGCGAAGAGGCCCATGAAGGAACCACCCGAACTGGCTGCCAGGTAGACGACGATGTAGGCGTAGACCTGCACGAGCAGGGGCAGGACCACGATAACGAGAGCTCGCATGTGCTACCCCGGTTGTTCTTGTCGACATGTAGCTCGCTCGGCTGCGACGAACCATGCGAATGCGACAGAGTGAAGCATGAAAGCGCCAACGGTGCCAACCGAGAAAGGGAAGGACTGGATTGGAGCAAGCTTGCGCGGTTGTGCCAGGAATCGCCCTAACGTTGGAGCTGAAGGGGCCGACGCCGGGAAAGCGCTTGGCCCCCAAAGCGGATGATGACAGCGAGCGCTTCGCGGGCCAAGTGCCAGGCCGGTGGAGGTTCCTGGCCCAAGTGAAGGGTCAGGCTTCGCCAGTGGCGGGGCTACGGCATTGCTGCGCCGACCGCCTGGCGCACAGGGATGCCCTCAGGGGAGAAGCCTTCCAGGCAGTGCACATTGATGCCCAGGTTGTCCGGTGTGACGCGCTTGCGGTGGAATGTGTAGATACCGCAGACCCTGCAAAAGTAGTGGCGCGCTGTCTTGGTGTGGAACTGGTACTCGGTGAGAGATTCCTGGCCGGCCAGAAGGCGGAACTGGCTCTCGTGCACCTTGACCATCAGTGCGTTCTTGCGCCTGCAGATCGAGCAGTCGCACATGGTCAACTCGGGGAAGTCCGTCTCGATCTCGAAGCGCACAGCACCACAGTGGCAAGATCCAACGTACTTCTGCATCGATCGAGAGTTCACGGTCACTCCGAGATGAGGCGAACATGGCGTTCATGTTGCCACGCGGAGCGATCAAGCGTTGCCTGCGAGGCCTCACGTTTGAGCTGAGGGGCCATACCGGTGGAGACCCCCGCTCCAGCGAAGGGTTGGGCCGCAGCTGTCCACTGCCCGAGGCTCCCCCGGCTTGGCTTGAGACTCGGCGCCAACCTCTTCCCCGCGACCCTGCCCCGCCGGATACTCCCGGCCCAGAGGGCTGAGGGGGTGTGCTCTGGGCCAGGCAGTGAAGGGGTCTGCCGGTTCAGTGCAAGCAAGGCCGCACTGGCTGGCCCGCAGTGGAACTGAGAAGTGCACCGCCCAGGGTTCAACCCTTTCGATCAGGCTTGCTCGATGGGTCTGCAGACTTGCCAGGTGTTTCGTTTGGCTTGTGATCGCCGAGAACGGTCTTGAGCGGGCAAACGGAGAACGCGGGGCACTTCTTGCATCCTGCTGCGATCGCAATCGGGCATAGCGTCATAGCCGGCTCCTTTGGAACGGTCAAGATGCCCATGCTACGCCTCCTCTCCTCCAGCAGTAGCGCAGCGCGCGTTCGTGCGGCCCAACGTTTGAGCAGAGGGGCCGGAGCCGGTGTGGCGCTTGGCCCGCGAAGCGGATGATGACAGTGAGCGCGTCGCGGGCCAAGTGCCATGCCCGCTCTATGCGCCGACCTGCCTTGCTGTGTGCTCGAGGCAGCGCTCAATGTCTTCTGTGGCGATGACCTCGCCGGCCTTCGCCGTGAGCTCGACCGAAACGACACCTGGTTGGGCCTGGACATCGATGGCTTGCAGCTTGCCGTACTGCGGAGTCGGACAGGAGCAAGTGCCAGAGGCGCACTTGTTGAACTCCTCAAGCAGTGCAGATTGTTTGTCGGTGGCAACTGCCGCCGTGATGCGGAGGCCAGACTCTGTTTTCTCAAGGGTGTGCTTCATGACTCAACTACTGGCACTGTGGACACAGCAAGCAGTGTGCATGTGCATGTGGCGCCGCTGCAGTGATCTTGCTCAAGCGGCTTTCCGGCGCGGTGGAGACACCGCCCGATCTCCCCAGCGAGGCCGAACGTTTGAGCTGCGGGCCAAGTGCCTTGCCGGTGGAGGTCCCGCTCCAGCTTGCGGCTCTTTGGCATTGTGAGCGAGGCGAGTGCCGCCGACCTTCGAGCCTGAACCGCTGGCTAGCCGCTGTGCCGCTGCCTGTGACACGGATTGGGCCAATGCGGCGAATTGTGGATTGGCAACAGCCTCACCCAAACACGGTGTCGCTTGCCGCGTGACCACTGCTGAGCAGCAGGCGCAGTGTTGGAGCCATGCCGTCGTGTTCCCAGATGCGCGCCTGGACGATGAACTGGCGCCCGCCAATGCGCAGTGCATCACCGGTGACCGGAACCTCCGTGTGACCCTCGAAGAACTGGGGCACTGACACCGAGGAAACGCGAAGCCAGGTTTGGTCTTCGGGCGAGAAAGAGAGAACAATCCGCAGGCTCTGCTGTGCCATGACTGTGGCTCCACTGTGGCAACTTCGGTTCGCACAGACTACCGCGCAAGTGTTTGGCGGTGTTTGCGCGAGCCCTGACGTTCGAGCTGAGGGCCGGAATCGAAATGACGCTTGGCCCGCGAGGCGGATGATGACAGCGAGCGCCTCGCGGGCCAAGTGCCATGCCGGTGGAGATCGCGCTCCAGTGAAGGGTTAGGCGTCTCTGCTCTGCTCGAGCGCGAGGAGTAGGCTGGTTCTGTGCTCGCGAGCGACAACCTGCCAGGGCAAGCCCGTGAGGGCACCTTCGAGCGCCCACAGGAGATTGAGGCTGACGTTGGCGCCAGTTTGCTTTGCCTTTGCATACGCAACCACCGAACCCAGGCGGCGCAGCTGAGCGACCGTGGTGATGCCGGCCGCAGCCAAAGCGGCCTGGGACTTGGGGCCGAGGTTGGGCAACTCGGAGATGGGCTGCCGGGGACTCACTTGTCTTGCTTCGGCTGCAGGACGAAGACCATTCCGAGCGCACCGACCGAGACGGTGCGCTCGTTGACCGTGGTGTACGAGGCGACGCCCAGCGGGTGGTATGTGGAAGTGAACGCCGTGAGCGCTCCGATGCCAAGCGCACCAGCGATTGGACTGCGCTCGGCAATGGCTGCTTTGATCTTCTCTCGGTGCTGCTCCGGGGAAGGATTGAGAAGGAAGGCAGCAGCGGTTACAGCGACTGCGACGACAGCGGAGACTACTGCGGCTTTGGCCATGAATCGAAGCTTGTGAGAAGCCAATCGTTTGAGCTGAGGGGTCGGAACCGGGATGGCGCTTGGCCCGCGCGACGGATGATGAACCACAACGGCGCGCGGGCCAAGTGCCATGCCGGTGGAGGTCCCACTCCACCGAAGGGTTGGGCGGCAAGCCTCTGGCCAACTGGCACGGCGGCGGATGGCATGATTGCGCAATCGACGTCGCGTTCGCTAGGCATGGCCACCGATTCGCACTTGCCCCCCTACGAGTACCTCTACCTCTCCGATGTGTGTCGTGTCGGAGCGAAGCTTGTCCAGGCGCATGACAGACTCGCGGCGGGTGAGGCTGCCGCCTTTGAGAAGGCAGAGTTCGGATGGGCCAAGGTGCTGGCGGATCAACGGGTAGGCTCGCGGATTGAGGCGATCGCGCCAGGATTCTGTTCAGCGTTCGGCGCCGCCGCTGCTGCCGCCCGCAGGCGAATGAAGAGCAATCGCGAACGCCTGACCGAAGCTGAGAGCGACGGCTTGAATGTGCTGCGCGAAGGCGTACGCCGATTGATCGAGCATCTTTCGCGCGCGAGAAGCACAGCCGCGATCAATGGAAAGCTGGTTCAGCCAAGCGCTTTGGACTGGCACGCCGATCCGGCTCGGGAGGATGAGGTGCGAATGCGAGCAAACAGGTGGTCAGAGAAGCAGAAGGACTGATGAGGGCAGTCCGGTTCCCTTGAAGCCTAACGTTTGAGCTGAGGGGGACGGAAGCGGGATGGTGCTTGGCCCGCGAGGCGGAGCTTGGACTTGGAGAGCATCGCGGGCCAAGTGCCAGACCGGTGGAGGTCCCCGCTTGAGTGAAGGGTTGGGTGTCTCTGGTTCGACTTTGATGTGACCAAGACTGGAATGATTGGCCAGCTTCACTAACCTACTGCATGAACGCGACACATCCAACTGTCGACGCGCCGGGAAGGCGCTTACTGAGCGATGCCTGCTTCCATGGCTCCGGACTGCTTAAAGCTTCCGAAGGGGACATGTTGTTGCACCATGATCTGCTGGGTTTGGCTGTTATGTGGATTGATAGCTTGAAGGACAGCAGCGATGGAGCTCGACTTGAAGCACTCTTGCCGGGAGTGGTTGATTCGCTTGGGGCGTTAGTAATGAACTGGCGCAGGATCGGCCCTGGACAAGCCATTCGCAAGACCCAGGCGGAGCAGGTCGCTGCTGAGCGGCTACGCATCGCGATTCAATGTATTCCGGAACTGCTCGGGGAGATCGGCCTGCCACTGAACTGGAACTCAGAGCCCTGGCGCTATCGCGAGTATTTGAGAGCCAACCGGAGTGCGGACAAGGAAGCGGCCGAGATGGCGTGGAGGCGCCGCTACCCGTCCGAGTAAGAGGCAATCAGAGCGACAGCGGGTAGGGCGGACGCTGAGCGAGTGAAACCCGTCACCACTCAGACGCCTAACGTTTGAGCTGAGGGGCCGACGCCGGGAAGGCGCTTGGCCCGCGAGGCGGACGATAAGCCAGAGCGCCTCGCGGGCCAAGTGCCATGCCGGTGGAGGTCTCGCTCCAGCGAAGGGTTAGGGCGCTATGCCTGCTGATGTCAGGCTAGGGGATCTCAACTTCGACGTGCGAGGGTATGGCTCTGCGCACGGCATCTCCGACCGGCGAATGAGCCTCAGCCCACGAGACGATCTCGCGCAGTTGTGCAGGGGAAGTGCCTTCAGCGGCGATGAGCACGCGGATGCGCATGCTCTGAGGGCCAGGCGGAATCGCGTCGCCCAGACCTAGGATTCCGCGGTCGTCGGAGACGCTGTCCACCGTCACCTCGAGCCTTCTCAGTACGACGCCAAGCTGTGCTGCGCGCATCGCAATGACTGTCGCGTCGCACGAAGCCAGCGCGGCACGAAGGAGCCAGCCGGGCGTTGGCGCGCTGGCTCCACCGCCAATGCCCTTCGGCATATCACTAACAAGCGCTTCGCCATCCGGCCCGGTGGTCTTGCACCGAAGACCTTGTTCGACGATGGTAGTCGCGGCCTTGTCCGTGGACAGTGCCTTCTCCGGATGCTCGCCAAAGTAGCTAGTGATACGCTCGATTGACTGCCGAATCTGATCAGTGCCCATGCAGTCCCCCCTGCGGATGGCTGACGTAAGCGCTTCGTAGCGCCCTAACGTTTGAGCTGAGGGGCCGGAGCCGGGATGGCGCTTGGCCCGCGAGGCGGATGATGACCTGAACCGCCTGGCGGGCCAAGTGCCAGGCCTGTGGAGGTCCCCAGCTCGAGCGAAGGGTTAGGCCTCGCCCTGCGCCAAGTAGCTTGCCAGGACGGCGGAGATGCGACGACGGTGATCTTGATCGTGCATCAGCAACTCGCCGATGAGCGCAAGAACGGTGCTGGAGCTTCCATCGCCTCGCTTGGCCAGCCTAAGCATCTGAGCGTGGCTGAGTTGGCTGATCTCGTTCACCAGGCGAGTACGACCTTGCCTGAACTTGGCAAGCGCGTCACCGATGGGGCGGCTCATGTAGGCGCGCTCGTGGACCCAGTGACTAATGTCCATTGGCTCCAAGAACGGCGTGTCTTCCGCTAACGCACGGCGGATACGCATGGCGTAGAGATCCTCGTCGCAGTCGCGGAGGTGCCATGCGTGCTCAAGGAGCGGTGACTTGTCGATTGGCGGCACTCGGACCAACATCTCCGCTGGCAGGTGCGTCAACGCCGCCTCGACGAATGGCGGCATCTCCGCCAAGCTGGCGCAGAGGTGCGAACGCAGTTGGTCTTCAAGCATGTGCCGATTCTGGGCAAGCGTTGCCTGCGAGGCCTAACGTTTGAGCTGAGGGGCCGGAACCGGGATGGCGCTTGGCCCGCGAGGCGGATGATGACAGCGAGCGCTTCGCGGGCCAAGTGCCATGCCGGTGGAGGTCCCTGTCTCGAGCGAAGGGTTAGGCGTCGCCCCACGTGCAGGGCCGCTGGTTGACTACCCGGGAATGTCGGGCTCGACCAGATCGGCCAACTGAGCGAGAGATTCTTGCCAGCCTAGGTAGCACATCTCTACCGGGATGACTTCCGGCAAGCCCTCCTGCAGGATGTTGAGTTCGGTGCCGCAGACCACTTGCCGCAGCGACACGGTGACCCGGATCTCGCCAGGCAGGTTGCGGTCATCGAACCGATCCGTGTAGCGGATCTTCTCGAAGGGGACCAGTTCGAGGTACTCGCCGCCGAACGAATGACTGTTGCCCGTGGAGAAGTTGCGGAACGACATCCGGTGCTTGCCGCCCACGCGCGCCTCCAGTCGATCGACTTGGCAAGTAAATCCGTACGGTGGGAGCCACTTCGCCATGGCATCTGGTTCGAGGAAGGCGCGGTAGACGCGCTCGGGCGTGGCCTTGAGGACGCGGTGAATTTGGACGGTGCCGGTAGCCATGGTGAGGAACCTTTCGGAACAAGGTGGATGTACTTGCACGACGAGCGAGGTGCGCTCAAATCGACATGACCCCAACTTCGGCTGCGCTTGGCGACGCTACCTCGGGTGCTTGGTGACGCCTAACGTTTGAGCTGAGGGGCAGGAGCCGGGATGGCGCTTGGCCCGCGAGGCGGAGCATAGACCGGCAGCGCCTCGCGGGCCAAGTGCCATGCCGGTGGAGGTCCCCGCTCCAGCGAAGGGTTAGGCGTCACTGCCGCGGGAAGAGCCGACCCCGCAACAGGAGACCGGAACATGACCTCTGACGTCATTGTCTCTATGCCTGCGAGCGCCGAGACTGAAGCAACATTTGGAGGACTGTATGAAGAAGCTTGCATTGACTGTCGCGTTGGCAGCGTTCTCGGCGCTGACGGTAGCCGCTGTGGCACAGCACGGGTACGTGGGGATCTTTGAGTACCAGTTCCGAAACCTGGCTGGGCTGCAGGTGCTGGCTGATCTTGGCATTGCGCTGCCAATTGTGCTCGTCTGGCTGTGGCAAACCGCTCGCGCAAACGGCAGGAACCCGTACCCGTGGGTTGCACTGACGTTGGCGGCTGGCTCATTCGGCCCGCTGCTGTACTTGCTCAGCGCGCCTCTCACGGCAAGCGCGAACTCTGTCGCTGCCACCGGCACGGCGTCGCCCCTGTGACGCCTAACGTTTGAGCTGAGGGGCAGGAACCGGGATGGCGCTTGGCCCGCGAGGCGGAGCATAGACCGCCAGCGCCTCGCGGGCCAAGTGCCATGCCGGTGGAGGTCCCCGCTCCAGCGAAGGGTTAGGCCTCGCTGATGGGCAGCTCCCGTAACGGACTGCCACCGTCAATGAATAGGCTGCCACCCGGCACCAATGCGGCCCTCAGTCGCGGCAAGGCGAGCAACCCGACCTTTGGATGCCGCCCATCGAATGCGCCAACTCTGAGTGCAAAGGCGAAGTGAAACGGTGATTCACCGGCCTGCAAGGCAAAGGACTCGACAGCGGCAACACGAAAGGCCAGCTGACCCAGGCCGAGTTGGTTCTGGGAGCCGGCCAGAGCTTGGCGGATGGCCGTCGGGGAGCGGTCGATGCCGAGAACGAAAGCGTCGGGATAGCGACGAACGATCTCCCTGGCAGCAACACCAGGGCCGCAGCCGATCTCCAAGACCCTGACACCTGGTTGCAGGGGCAAGGCGTCAACTGCTTGAAGGATTCGCTCGGAGACAGAAGACACCATCGGTGCCGCGAGGCCTAACGTTTGAGCTGAGGGGCCGGAGCTGGAATGGCGCTTGGCCCGCGAGGCGGACGATAAGCCAGAGCGCCTCGCGGGCCAAGTGCCATGCCGGTGGAGGTCCCGGCTCCAGCGAAGGGTTGGGCCTCACTCGGAGTGGCGCTTCATGTACGACGTTGAACGAGGCGGCGGTTCGTACGGTTCGGGCCAGTAGTCTGTGACTCTTGAGATCAGCCGATCGTGCAGCTCGAAAATGGAGATGCCCGTCATCGTTTGTAAGCGCTCAATAGACCGCGCCCTTGCGGCGCAGCCGCATTGGTGATCGATCTC
>VFQN01002836.1_pt1 | contig 25929 bp, 43 predicted proteins | sample 3512371 | NCBI WGS metagenome assembly VFQN01 (sample SAMN10412370, study PRJNA504923) | tailings metagenome | isolation source: Replicate 2 from Balatoc abandoned mine | place: Philippines: Itogon, Benguet | collected 2017-08-28 | reverse complement strand
AAACCCAGTGAACCCCAACCGCAAAAGGGCACACCTAGGGACGAAGAGGACCCGAAACCAAACACCACAGAACAGGAGGAAGGGAACAGGCCAAAAGAAACCCAGGGACCAGGGAAAAAACCAGAAAAAAGCTGGTTTGCTGCGTTGCCATAGCTGCCACCATTCGGCGTTTCTCTTGCCCTGCTCCTTGGTCCCATAGTGAGAGCTCTCCTGGTCCCACGTGCATAGGGCAATCTGGTACGTGCATCGAGTCCAAGCTGCTAACTACCACAGCAGCCAAAGCACCACGCTGACGCAGCCAAGGCTGCACCCTGACGCACGTGCATGAGTTTATCGCCGCTTCCCTCAATGGGCCATCCTCATGAAATCCAGCTCCATCGCCCACATGTGCAATCACCCTTGTCGTCTGTTGTACACCAGCTGGACACGCAGCATGCACCACAACAGCCGTGGCCCCCCTCCCATTCCTCCGGTCGCTCCCGCATTACCGCCAACAACAGCCACGAGTGCCTGGCCCGAGCGGTCCTCGTGAACGTGGGCGTGCGGGCGCCATGCGAGAGTAGGGGTGCAGCCACAGCGCCTGGCGGAGGACCGGCATCCGGCAAGCGTGTGCACTGCTGCCAACAGGGTGTGCAAGTTGGCACACTGCTGCCAAGGTGTGCACGCTGACTCCGTGTCCGTAAGGGGCCTAGGGGCGTAAGCTACTGGCGGCGACTCCTCAGCCAGGCAATCCGCAGTGATTCCAGACTCCTGGGGGAGGCTGGACGTTCCTCATAGCTTGCAACACTGTAATGTTGAAGCATGCCATGCTAGACAGATGCATTGAGCAGTACACTATCATACCCGGGCAGCCTCGTACTTCCAAACCTGACAAGACACTGCGGTACAGCGGACGGAGTGCAGCCGTGGTCCTGGAAGCTACCAGCATCATTAGCAGTCTTCCCGAGCCAATACCCTCTCCTTCCGCAGACTGCCTTACTCAATCCACCTGGCCACTACCTGCAGTTGCAATACGTAATGCCCCTGCATGCTCCTGTGCCAACGCGCAACAGGGGCGGATGCTTGACAATGGCGTACGGCCAGTTGACCACACCGTTTGTCCTGCCTTACTAACCACATCACAATGACCGAATGTCTGTCCCACGTGGGCGGGGGGGCCACCCGACACAGCTGGTGTTATTCTCCTTCAGTTAAGTCCTCTCAGCGCATCCACAGCTGACAGCCGGAGCCGCCTCGATGTCCGCTTCTGATCGCCGGACATGCCACTTGCCTCGGTCTCTACTGGAACCTGCTTGCTAATATGCTAACGTGCCCATGCAACTGCATCGCTCCACATCACAATGACCGAATTCCCAGCGTCCGTACATCTTGGCCAGCAAACTCGAGGCACGAGCATGCTGCACATCCAAGCACCAAAGCGGCTGTCCCTGCGCCGCCAACACATACGCGGGTGCTTCCCTCATCAAATTGCCAGCACCCGCAAGCAGGAACGTACGGCTGACGTCTGCGCCGTGCGGTCATGCCGTACACTTCAGGCGCATAGACGCGCAGTTCTTCACGCACTACTGCAAAGGACGCACATGCGCAGAAGGCCGTGTTTAATTATCTACCTGACACCCCTTGATGCCATGGACTGCACTGGCGTTTGGCATCTCCCTACCCCTCATAAAAGAATCGTACCTTTCCCACACGCATCCTTTCTATGGCCTTCCTTCGAATCAGAAACACACTGCTCGACATGTGTCGTAGGAGGAACCTCTCAAGTCTGCACCCTAAGGTGAGCTCACACGACCGCCCAAGACCAGCCTCCAACCTACCGTAACTGGCGTCGATGCGTGGGGTACCTGCTAAGCCATCATGGAAGAGAGTCACGCGAACAGGAAGGGCGGCTGCTTCACAACTGCGACACGCATGCTGCTGCGGATGCGCGCCGGCGCAGGCATCACCATCCTGCTGGGCCCCGGCCATCCCAGCGACGTCCTCCCGGCCATGCTCAGGGCAGCCCGCACCCCCCTGCTGCTGAGGGCGGTGGTGCGAGGCGTGCTGGTGCAGCCCATCACGAGGCCGCTGCCCCTGCTGGCGCCACGGCCGGAAGCGGCAGACGCGGCAACGGCGCCGCCGCTGCCACGGGTCTTGCCGTCGCTGCTGCCGCTGTGGCCCTGCCCAGCACCGCCCACGGCAGCGTCCGCAGCAGCGATGGCCGCCTGGATAGTGGCCGGCGCCAGCGCGCTCGCGCCCACGCTCAGCGCCTCTGACAGTTCCGTGACGCTCATGCCCACCGTCCTTGGCAGCGCCAGCACCACCTCACCGTCCACAGGGCCCCATCCGTAGGAACACGGCTTTGGGTGAGCCAGCACGTTGCGGATCAGCCTGGTGGACGGGGGGGGGTGGCGGAGGGGCAGGTTGCGGATGCGTACGAGGGGGACACCGTAGAGCGGCAAATGAACGAACAAGTATGATGCAAGAGCACATGGATGGGAATCCCAACCGCCAGGCGGAGGTGCAAGTAGTCGCAGACTTGAGCGGTCACATTCGTGGTGGTGTCGGCACAACGATTTGCTCAGCCCTCAGACGTGCCCAAATGCGGCAGCTAGCATCGTTTGCAAGCGTAACCCACCGTAAGAAGAACACCAGGAAGTCGCGGTGGCTCGTTAGCTGCTGCTTTCCGCCGGCATTGTAGTACGCGAAGGCCCCCGAGTTTGAAGGGGAGTGGAGCACCTTCAAACAGACAGGGCAGACAACAGCACATGGAGTTTGTTAACGATCCCAACGTAAACAACACAAGACCTGCTCCAACCACCACAGAGCGCCTTAGGCGCCTACATTGCCTTCAGGGTCGGGGTCAGCATGCATGCGCCCCGGCCCCCACACCGCCTTGCCTTCAGGGTCAGGGTCAACATGCGCCCCGGCCCCCACATCGCCTTGCCTTTGTGAACACGTCCAGCGCCTCCCAGCGGTCGGCCACGTTATCGCCCGGAGGCAGCCGCTCCTCGGCCCTATCTGCCAGGCCCTGTCATGACAGCACCAAAAGCACGTGTGTGTGACGTGTGTGCGCTGGGACAAGGCTAAGGCAAAGCAAGGCGTCAAGCCGTCCTGTCAAGAGCAACTATCAGTCCTTCAAAGGTAACGGGTACAAGCCCATTGTGTGTTGTTGTTGTGTTGGTTTCCGGGAACAGAGTGCAGCCACGTCCACGCACCATGCCCGGGCGTAGCGCCGTAGCCTAAGCGAGCCCAGCAGGCTACCCGAGGACCGCTCACCTGCAGCACGTCCCTCAGCTGGTCGATACCCTCCAAGTTGCCGGGGATGTCCTCGACGGAGTCGCGCATCCCCAACACCTTGTCTGCCACGTCGCCCAGCTGCAGCAGCTGAAAGCCCACGTCCAGCTCGGCCGGTGTCAGCCTCCACTCCAGGCCGGACCAGTCCGTGCGCAGCTCGCCGTCTGGGTTGATGACGTTCTGTTGATAGGGCATATGAACCGGTCCATCGTCCAGAATTGCGGTGCATAAGATTTCAGAGGACACCTTAGCGTTGGAGCGGGCAATCACGACTTACCATACCGGCAACATGCACGAAGGCAACGGGTACTAGCTGTGTCTCAAAGCGTGCCACGTGCAAACCCGTACGGTGTGAAACGGGTCTGGGAAGCAGGCAGCGCAGGCATTGTATGTGTGCTTTATTCGGGCCCCCAACAGGCAGAAAGCCGGGAGCTGCTGTTGTCACACACGTGCGCGTGGATGCAGACCCACCCGCAGGAACTGCCGCTGGTTAGCATCCTTTAGGTAGTAGGCCCCGCTCGCAGTCTGCTGCAGGTATGGCTCCAGGAATAGGAAGAGGCCCTTGTGCACCCCGCCCTTGTCCAGCTCCGCGCCCAGCATGACTGATGCGAGGCCCAGCAGTTGGATGCGCTGCGCGGCCGCCATGTGTGCAAGGCTCGGGCACCACTCCTTCGCAACCTGGATGGTTGTGTGCGTCAACGGGGCACAGGGTGTTTGGGTAAACGCCAGCTAGTTGGGCGAGAAGCCCTTTCATCGCGTGTTCGCACTACAGCAGTCATAGAAAGCCTTCCACCTCCAACCACCACAGGCCGCCATGCTAAAGCGGACCACGAATGATGTCCTCAACGAACTGGACAGACACTTGACACACCCGCCAGAGGCCCCACCTACAACGCTGGCCGCCCTGCACGCGCATACAGCTTTTCCGCACCTCCGCCTCCATCTTGGTGCGCATGAAGGCGGATACGAACGCATCTTGGTCTGCCGGCCTCCCCGCGGTGTCCCACTCATCTATCAGCGTGACGAACAGCGCCGGCGACATCCCACTCCACTCCAGCAGCCGCTGCACGTCCTGCTGCTGCAGCCCCCGCCGCTGCACGCACTCGTCCACCAGCACCTGCATCAGCCCCTCAGGGACCGCCGACGGCAGGTGCACCTGCACACACCAGTGCAGCGAACGGTGCACCACACCTTGAATCATACCATTAAGACTTAGCTTGGCTGGCCTCTGAGAGGCCGCCGCACACACAGCATGTCAACAGTAGCCGGAGGGGTAGCCGCAGAGCGGCACGGTAACTGAATCGGAAACGGTCAGCCTGCGAATGGCGAGGTTAGCGGCAGGCGCAAAGCAAGGAAAAAGGCTTGAAACCGAAGGGGGTGAGGGGTGCCTGGGGCTGTCCCCATGCACCCTCAAGGCCCTGCGCCTCAGGTGTAGCCTTGGCGCCAGGCGCCTGCGCTCACTCACCGGCCAAACGTACCGCAGCGGCGCCTCGCCATAAACCGGCATGGCCGCGAGGGCGGCCCACATGAGCGCCATGCTGCTCCCCGTGACGGCCCAGAGCACGGTGGGCGGGCTGCCGATCAGGATGCGGCGCCACACGTTGTCGCGTATGTAGTTGGCACCGTCAACGTCCAGCTCGCCCCCCGTGTTGGTGGGCTGCAGCAGGGCTTGCAGCTCGTCTGCGTGTGAATCCACAATCACACAGGCAGATTAGCACCCAGTAGGAGAGCGGCGAGGTAGGTTCAGTCCTGGCCGGTGCATGCCAGGATCAATACTGCATTTGCGCACACGGCTCTGCAGCCCGCTTGGGTCTGTTGCTGCCGACCCTGTAAGGCAACGTCCATACTTGCACCCACGGCGCGGCACGGCTTGCGTTCAGACTGGCCAGCAGTACACTTGCGCCCACCAAACCCCCTGGCCGCACAGCTGTGCACCTACCCAGCACCACCAGCACGGGCTGCTGGAAGCTGGCGAACAGCTCCACGACGGCGCGGCCAGCGCGGGGGCGGGAGAGCCGGCCTGGGCCGCTGCGGCCTTCGGCCAGAACCTTCTGCGCGTGCTCCCACGCCCCGTCCTCGATCCGCACCTTGGTGCGCTCCGCCCACTCGACCACCGTCCCCAACAGGTCGACCAGGAGCGCGGTGCTGCCTTCCTGTGGGCGAGGCAGTCCCGCGTACACACTGGTGAGTCCCGCGTTACGTAGCGCGAGGTAGTTGCAAGTGTGTGGTCTTATCCCACGTCGCGTGACCGCTACCAAGCAGGCTATGTGGCTGTGACGTACGCAAGTGTGTTTTCGTGGGAACCTGCAGCTGGCTGTCTGAATGAAAGCCCTATACAAACAACGACACAGCCGGGTACTCCATTACCCCGACAACATCATCTCTGCTCCCACACTATGCTGCACACACAGCGCAGGTAGCACACCTGTTGGGTCAGGTCCAGGCCGTTTAGCCGCAGCACAACCATGCCCTTCAACGGGTGCCCCTGCGGCGCCTTGCTTAGCGTCTCGGCCAGCACCACCGGCACCACCTCCTCCACCGTGTACGACTTCCCGCTCTGCGGACATCAATGGTGGAATGTCGATGCGAGTTGCGGGCGTGAAGGCCTGACGCCGGTAGACATGCAGAGCAATGCAAGGTGCGTGCAGCAAGCAAAGGCAGGCGAAAGCAGGCAGATGGCGGCTGGGGGTTGCTTGTGTTGACGACGCTGTGACGGCTGGCACTAGTGTGCGCGTGTCGCTGTCTATTTCCAACTAAACGGAACGGCCGCGCACATGCCGTCAAGTCCAGTTGCTATCCATACTATCCGTACAATGGTGCGATGCCTGTGATGCGTGCCTCTACACACACGCACCTAGGCGGGCCCAGACACCACCAGGGTCCGAAGTGCGCGCGTCAACCCTTCGTCACCAGCACAGCGGTAGCAGGTTTCTGCCCATAATTTAATGGTCTTCACAATGTCCGAAGCGTCGAGGTACAGGCTTCTGGGGTTGCCATCCTCAGAGAGCAGCCACACGTCGCCAGGACCTCCGGCCTTCGCGGAGAGCGCCCGACGGTTGTCCAGCGGAGCCTGCGGACTTGCAGCTTCCTGTCCGCCTGCATCAGGTGCAATCGCAGAGGAAGGGAAGAACGACTCACATTACTGATAATGGCAAGAAAGGTAAATGGAAGGACAATGACACAGGACATCCTTGCGTGAGGTACTGGGGTCCTGGGAGGCACCTCCTGTTCTTCCTGCTGCGTCAGTAAGTCTGGCTCCCACAGCGCTAACAACGGTCAGATAACCCGGGTAACAGTCCCTGAACGCAAAGCCCTGGCCGAAGCTTGCGCGGGGTTGGCGAATGGAGGAAACCAGCGCCTGTGCGCTTGGACGGCTGTCGAGCCAGCCTTGAATTTCATAATTTACCGCAGCAAACTTACTCATGGCCTTCCCAAGCTCCTGTGCCGCCTGGGAGCCAGCGCCCTCGGCCGTCGCAGCTCGTCGACAAGCAACAGCAGCATGTACCCTGCACAAATTGCCGATACGGAGGATAGCGATGTTCCAAAATGATTAGAGGGGCCGGCCAGCAGAGTTGCATCGATGCGCATGCTGGGCAGGCCTGCTCAACCTCAACCCACAGGTACAGGGCAGGGGACCTCCCCTGGAACAGGGATGCTCCCCAGGAACAGGAAGGCCGCGGCGCCTCGCCGTTCAGGACTGTCGTCCTGGTCATACGATAGCGTTCCTCCCATCCTGACAGCTGCAAGCATCTCGGGCTATTATTCCGGACGTGGGCGGGGACCCCTCCCCCACATCGACTTAAAGTTGTTGTGAGCTGAATGGAGGCCTCAACCGACCTCCCCCCTGACGTTTACAAGCATGCGGTGTGCTTACTCCTGGGGTACTCCTGTGCTTACTCCTGGGGCGTGTGGCTTCCATGGTAACGTGTGTACGCCTGCATGCTGCCCTGTAGGGTCTGCACAGCACAGAAACGTGTATCATAGTTGTTGTGACAACGGTAATTGGAAAGGGATTGTCGGGGAGGGAAATGCTCCTGTGTTGTTGTGTGTACACGCTACACGCCTGAAAGCTGGCCACAAAAAGCGTTAGAACGTCGCAGTGATGTACGGTAGCATCCAGGGGTAGCATCCAGGTAGCATCCTTCCGTTATCCTCAAGAGCTACGGGGCTAGGAAAGCGGTTTGCTGCAGGGTTTGCTCCCCTGGTTTGCTGTTGTTGTGTGACTGACTGCCCTGAGCTCCCCTGAAGATTGGAGGTGCCTTGTCCTGTAAGTGGATAGGTCCCCGAGTATACGTCCCTCACGGCGGGTAGAGGCAGTGGCCAGTGTGCGGCGGGGGCCCTGGTGCGTGCCGGAAGTGCCACCACTACTGCCTGCGGGCGCAGAGGACTCCCCCGGTCGTATCGGTACGAATCGCAGGCCCGGAGTGCCGCGAGCAGAGCAGTAGTCAGCTACTGCATGTCCACGAGCTGTATTGAATCACATTGAAACGGTAGAAATGCGGCAAGTGGTTATAGGCGCAGCACTTCTGTTGGCCATGCTGGCCAGCGGGGTGCACGCTGATATCAAGCTGCAACAAGTCGATCGAAAGGTACCAACGGTCACACAAAACGCAGTTACAATTTCAAGGTTGTGCCCCGTTTGCAGTAGGCTCAGCTCAGTCCATTTCTTGTGCAGATCAACCTCAACTCCCAGTTCGCCCGTATCTCGGAGGCTATTAAGGTTAAGAACACAGGCGATAAGCCCGTTTCGGACGTGATCCTTTGCCAGCTGCTGGCGTCCGGGGCAGTGCTTTCGGTCTACAAGGTGCGGACGATCCCTGGCGCGCCCATAAGCTAATGCTTCCGTCTACCGCAGCAATGCTCGAGTCCAAAGCCATCTCGTTTGCATCGCAGGTCGCGAATGCGGACTCGAAGACCGAGCTGCAGGTGGGGCCCGGCGTGTTGCACCGACCCGGTGTTGTGGGGGCGGACCCGCACCCGGACCTTTCCCAGCTCACACCGATCAGCACGCCTCCCCCAACCGCGTAAAACCCGATGGGTCTCGGCTGCTCGCAGGCTGTGCCTACAGAAGCCGTGGGCGCTCCCAGCGGGGTGGTGTGCCACAGCGTTAAGCTGGGGGCTCCCCTTGCAGCGGGCGATGTGGCCAGCCTGAGCGTTATCGCCGTCCTGGCTAAGGCGCAGACGCCCTTCCCCGCGGAGATCACCCAGACGGACCAGCAGCTGATGACGTACACGGACAACGTGTACGTCATGTCGCCGTACGCCGTGTCCGCGCAGACCACCGAGGTGGGGCTGCTGGTCAGAGGGAAAGGGGAGCACGCAGCGGGTGGTGACGGGGAGGATGGATGCTAGATGAGAGGCCCGGTGCGCACCGCTGAGTCCCTTGTGCACGGCCCAGTCCTGAAGCTGTGCTGCATGGGACAGTAAGGAGGGGCACCCGAGTCGTGCAGCAGCAGTCCACGTGCTTGGGGCAGTGGCAGGGGAGGAACCAGTCCGTGCGATTGCGCTGTGTCGCATGGTCGCCCCCGTCTGTTGGTTAGGCCCGCGAACCCCGCGGATTGGGCCCTCGCTGCCCAGAGCTAGGTACGGCACAGCGTGTCACGCGCATAGCACGGGCACCTTCTCATGGCAGCCTGAGGTCAGGCTAGCGCGCGGGCGGCCTGCGAGGGACTGGTGGAAACAGACGGAGGGGACAGGAGGGGCGCCGTATGTTCCTTTGCGTGCATGGCCACACGTGCTAAGCAGAGACGCGCCGCGAAGTGTGCGGCAGGGGCCACACGCAGGATAGCCCGTGCGCATTGAGGCATTTGGACCCCTTTGGGCGTTGTGTGTGGACAGCTGCAGGGAGACGCCGCTAAAAGGCTGCTCTCGAGGTGCTCGCCAATAGTGTGTGGGGCTCCCCGTGGGCCATCCAGGATCTTGTGGACGCGCGGTGTGGCATAGCGTCCCTTTCGTTCAGCACATGCAACGCATCATCCATCATACAAGCAGCAAGCAGGCAGCAGTACCGTACGCTGCTCGCCCCCGTGTCACCCGCACAACAACGGCACAACTGGCGCCCGTGGCCCCCCTGCTCGCCGTTGGCCCCCCCGCCAGGTGGTCACCCCCACCAACAACATCATCTCGCACACGGAGGAGAAGCCCGTGTCCAAGTCCGACAACAAGATCAAGTACGGCAAGTACGACCTCATCAAGCCCTTCACGGTGCTGCCCCTCAAGCTGCACTTTGAGAACGGCAAGCCCTTCAAGCATGTAAGCCGGGAAACGGGGAAAGGCTTCCGGTCGGCGGTTCCTTGGGCACTGGCATGACCGGAGCTAGCCGGGAGAGGCGCACCTGCAGCTGCCCGACCAATGACGCTCGCATGCTTTCCTTGGCACGGCGTGCCGCGATCATCCACCCTACCGGCCCGCATCTGCTACACACCGCCCCCCGGGGGCGCAGTCGCACGAGCTCTGTTTGCCTGCCGCTGGAGCCGAAGCCGGACATGTCAACAACGCCGGTGTTTTTTCGTCTGGTGTAAACTGCCCCCCGTCCTTGGGACCCCAGGTGACCACGTACGTCAAGGAGATCGAGGTGTCGCACTGGGGCAACATCTACGTGGAGGAGAAGTACGAGGTCAAGAACGCGGGCGCGCGCCACACGGGATCCTTCTCGCGCCTCAAGTACGCCCACTCCTACAACGGCAAGGCCAACTCGTTCAGGGTAGGTGTGACCGGACGGATGGGCACGATGCGCTTCCAGCCCCACCATTCCTCCCACGAGCTTGTCCTCCGTGCACCTGGCAACGCGCTGCTGCGGTGGTCCAGTAGAGGGACCACCGCAGCACGCCCCCGGCAGGCACGTGCCTTCTGAGTGGTCAAGCTGAGCGACAGGCCCAGCCAAGCTGCGCGGTGGCAGCCCTGAACCAATGCCCCCTTGACTGTAACATGCCGCCTTCGGTTCCATCCCTTCCCCCTGACTTGGGACATCTTTCGGTTCCTTCCCTTCCCCTCCCCTCCCTGCCCGCCCGCAGGACCTCAAGGCCGTGCTTCCCGCCTCCGCCCACTCGCTGTACTATGTGGACCTCATCGGTAACATCTCCACATCGGACACGCGCAAGACATCGGCAGCGGTGAGATTCCGGGTTGCGTATTACGGCAAAGCGGATAGCTTGGGTCAGAAGGGTCTGTCATCCATCACCGCCCCATGCTGCTGCTTTGTATCACATATGCTCGTGTTGGTAACTGCTGTTGCCTGCCCCGCAGACCATTCTCGAGTTCAACCTGCGCTACCCCCTGATGGGCGGCTGGAAGGCGGACTTCACGCTGGGTGAGCGCGGGGCAGCGGGCTAAGCGGGCAACGGCAGCGGGTAGCGTGGAAAGGGCACGAGGATTTGTAACGGGTGTAGCTGGACGGCCGGCGGTGAGCAGCGGGCTGTGCGGACGTGGGGCGGCCGCGTCCCTAGGCCTGGGAGACGGGCAGCGGGCAGCTACTGGCACGTATGTCAGCGGGTGGGAGCGCTGTGCCCGGAGGGCGGGTCCGGACACCCTGGCGCGGCAAAGCCTCCGGCATAGGTACGGGGCACACGTGCCCTGACAGTGCGGGGTTGTCGGCATTACGCCAAGCACCGCTGGGCACAGCGTCCGGGACAGTTAGCATGGGGGCCGGGGGCTGCGTGTCGTGTGCAACAAGGCAGGTGCTAGACCCAGCATCTGGCGAGGGCGTTGCACGAGGCCAGTTGGTGCCACGAAGTTGCTTGGTACGATCAAGGGCAGCGCCCCGACACCTGCCCTGCCCTCTCATAGTGGGGTAGTAACATTTTGAAAGGAGGCTTGCGCTGGTGTATGCCAGCGCGGGCCGGTAATTGTGGGTGGGCATTGAATGGCTTACACCCGCGTGACCACAATTACACTCCACTCCTCTGCGTGCCCGTTTCCGCCCCTGTAGGCTACAGCGTGCCGCTCAAGGGCTTCCTGTTCTCCTCTGGCGGGCGGCGGCGGCTGACCATGGACCTGGCCACCCCCCTGGAGGACGTGTTCGTGGAGGACATGACCGTGCGGGTGGGTGGGGGCGGGGCAGGTGCGGGGGATTATGGTGCATCTTGTGTTTGTGGGGGCATGGCCGTGCGGGTGGGTGAGGAGGAGCCTGAAGCAAGGGACGGGAAACCGGAGTCAGGGATGAGGCAGGTGGTGGGGGTGGAAGGTATGATGGCCAGTGTGCCGTGTGTTCGTGGAGGGCATGACTGTGCGGGTGGGTGGCCAGATGGGGGTGGGAAGCCTGAAGCAAGGGAGGCGAATTCGGAGGCAGGGCTAAGGTAGCTGATTGGGGCTGGGGATATGGGGGCTAATGAGTAGACCGAACTGCCATTGTTTAAAGCGCACTAAGGACTGGGCGTTCGTGGAGGACATGACCGTGCGGGTGGACGGGGGTGGGGCCACGTGGGGGGTAGGTTGTACCTAGTGCTCGTAGAGAAAATGACCCGCGCGGATGAGCACGGGTGGGGGTCGGTGGTGGTGGGGAGTGTATGGGGGGTAATGACATGTGGCAGTGGGCGCTAGGCCATGGGGCATGGGGGGGTGGCCCAGTTCGTACAGGTGGGGAAGTAGAGGATATGCATGGAACGTGGCGGGCGGGTGGGGATATTGGATGTGGGTGGGCGGAACGGCTGGGCGGCGTGGGACAGGCGACGTGTACGGCGGTACTATCCTGGCGACCCCGGAAGGCACGTGCTCGGGCTGCCTAAACTCCTGCCTGGCAGCATTATGTCCGCAGTGCGTGCGTCTACGCCAACCCTCGTCCTGTCTGCCTTCTGCCTACCGCTCATCCCGTCCCAGCTGCCCCACCCTTCGCCCCCATTTGCACCCCCGTCCTGTCCACTTTCATACCCCTCAATCCGCGCCATGGTTACGCCACCCCTCAACTCCATGAACAGGTTGTGCTGCCCGAGGGCTCCACCGACATCAAGCCCATCCTGCCGTACGACATGGAGCAGAGCTTTGAGGTCAAGTGAGCAGCAGGGCGGGAGAGGGGGCGGGGTCTGCGATGGAAGTAGCGGGGGTGTAAGCGGCGTAGCAGGCACTCGACAGGAGCAACGAGGTGCTGTGGTCGCAGAGGGCAGGCAGGTGACACTGGGCAGGGGGGCAGCGGTGGCAGCGGTGGAGGCGTGAGAGGGGTCCGTGACAGGCGGCGTCCTGCGGCTGGTTGGAAGGCTGCGTCCAGGGCTTGCGCCTTGAGCCTAGCCCCCTCTCGCTGCCTGCGCCCCTTTCCCCCTTATTCCCTCGTCCGCTACACACCTATTACTGCGCATCATTGCCTCCCCAACGCAACCCCCTCTCTCCGTTCCGACGGGCGGATTCACCTTCTTGCGCCACAATTTCCCTTTCCCGTCAGGTTCACGTACCTGGACACCAGCGGCCGCCCGGTGCTGGTGCTGCGCCGCGCCAACGTGGCTGTGCCTGAGCTGGCCGCCAAGTTCAGCGTGGAGTACTCGTTCGGGGCGGTGCACACGCTGAGGGAGCCGCTGCTGCTGGTGCGTGTGGGGGCCGGTGTGTGCGTCGGTGTGCACAGGTGTGCCAGCTTGTTTCGGGGCCAGTCGGGCCACCCACACCGTGGCGAGGGGGCCGCTGTGCTTCTCGTGGGGGGCGGCCGGCGACGGGCTGGCATGATCAGCGCATTCTCCGCGAGGGTGCAACGCAAGCCAGGGGAGTATTGCATGGCTCTAGCCATGGGCGGTGGAGGTGCATACACAAGCCATACTGGGCTGGCAGCTCGCACAGCTTGTCAGGTGTTCGTAAGGGGGCCTGCAAGTCCTTGTGCAAGCATTTGCCCTCCTGCTGCGCGTGGGCTGCTACGCCGTGCGAATCCCGTCGCTTTCATGTTCCAACGCGCCCAACGGCATTGCCCCATCCGGATGAGTAATCCTTGCGGTGCCCCTCCTTACCCCCAGATCGGCGTGTTTTTCTGCCTGTTCCTGGCCGTCATCGCGTACAACCGAATGGAGTTCACCATCACGCGGGACGACAAGTGGGCGGCGGCGCGCGACCGCGAGGCGCTGGCCACCACCATGGAGCAGATCGCGGCGCTGCTGGAGGGTGAGAGGGGGTGCGTACGGGCGACGGGGGAAAGGGTGCAGGGGGAAGCAAGGTGGTTTCAGTGGTTGGGAGCAAAGGGCAGTAGGCTGGTCATGGAGCAGATCCAGCGGTGCTAGAGGGTGAGTGATGCGAGAGGGGCTGAGCAGAAAGCCAAGTAAAGCTGATTATGTTTCTTACGTCATGCGAGCAAGAGGGGGGCATGGGTGTCCGGGGTCGGGTTACGGTCAGCACACCGTGCAGCAGATCAGGCGGTGGTGGACATTGAGGGGTTCCCGGGGGTGGGGTGGAATAAAACCAATTTGCTACAAAGTGCATCAGCATATTTTTACCTTTGAAATAAAGCCGTGCCGTGCCGTATGTCGACGACCAACCCTTGGTGCGAATGCACTTCTCTGTCTGAAAGCCCGAAGGGGGGGGGCCCTTTGGGCATATACTAAGGCCAAAAGGTGTATATGGGGGGCGGATGGCGGGGAAAGGGCAAGGAAGTATAGATTTTGGGTAAGGAGTCGGGAGGAGTGACGAGGGTGCGGGGGGGCAGAGCGGGCAGGCCCGGGCACTATTCGAGGGTGAGAGTGCCGCCAGTGCCCCGCCTCGGGTTTCTGCTCCACAGACGAGGCACCCGCAGCATTCCCTTCATCGCACCGACTGCCTGCTTCCCTCCCCTCCTACGCTGCACTTCGCACCGACTGCCTGCTTTTCCTCCCTCCTATACTGCACTCGCAGACGAGGCGTCCATCCTGTCTGGCCTGGCCAAGGCGACTGCCGGCGTGCGCGAGGCGGGCGACGTGGACGAGGCGCAGCGCGAGCGGGCGGGCATCGAGAAGCGGCTGCGGGACCTGGAGGAGAAGGTGGGGGTCGGGGCGGTAGGGGTGAAGGGAAGGCGCAGGGACGCAGGTGGGGCGAGGAATTTGGAGGAAGGCACCTGGGAGGGCCTGGGCAGGAGGCAGAGAGGGGCGCTTGCCTGCGCTTGCAATTTGGCGAGGGTGCTAAGCGGTGCCTTGCGATGGGCTCACTGGCTGGGGACAGGGCGGGGAAAAGGGGCTTTGGCCGCTGGGGTGTGGCGAGCGCTGTTGGAGCTGCGACCCTGCGCCTAGGCGTCGTCGTCCGCCGACCAGTGCGACACAACACCATACAGTGCAATGGACGAGTCTTGACCGACCGTTTCACCAGTTCCACCTGTCTCCACCGGCTTCCTAGCGCCAACTGCTTGCCCTGCTCCCCCCGCAGGTTAAGCCTCTGGTGGCTGTGGTTGAGTCCCGCTCCTCGCGCGTTGCGGGCCAGGTGCGGGAGGTGCTGGACAAGGGCCGCGGCCTGCAGGCGCGCTACGTCAAGCAGCTGGGTGACCGGGTCGACCTGGTCAAGAAGGGGTTGGGCATGGCGGTGAGTGGGGGCACGGGTGGAACGCGAGGGGAATGTGCAAGGTGGTCCGTGGGGCGGGAGATAAGGTCAAAGTCTCGTCAAGAAAGGGCTGGGCAAGGCGATGGGTGGAGCGAAGCGGGACATGTGACTGTGAGAAGGGCGGGGTAGCAGGGGACGGGGGCCTGGTCAAGAAGGGGCTGGGCATGGCGGTTCAGTGGGGCGGAAGGAAGGGGGGAAGGGGTGGGTTGAGCGGGATACGTTACGGAAGGGGGAGGGGGAGAAGGAGGCGGGCAAGCGGCAGGCGGGAGGGCCGGGCAGCAGGGGGCAGAGTGTTCAGTTGGCGGTCCTGCGAACTTGGGACAGCTGCCAGGGTGGGCTCACTTGGGGCCGGATACGTGTCCATGTACGGCTTCGTTCGTCGCTTCGGCAGGGCTGGTGGGGGTGTGCCACACGCGCAATGGGGACCTGTACCAGATGCACGTTACGCTGGCAAGTACAGAGATATTCCTGCCCTGCAGTCCGTCATGAGCCCCGGCGCTTGCTACGCTGTGCGTTGGCCGCAGGAGATCAACCGCAAGCTGGCCCCCGGCCAGGCGGGCATCGCCGAGGCCACCCGCGAGCTGGAGAAGGCCATCGGCGTGGTGTTCGGCGCGTACTGAGGGCACGCCTGCAGCGTAGGCAAAGGGGAAGCTGTGGACGTGTGTGCGTGTTGGGGCCCTTGGTAGCTACCGGCAGGGTAGGTGCGCAAGCAGCAGTCGAGGAGGAAACGCTCGTGGATGGTGCTTCAATGCTTGACAAAGCGCGTTTGGCAAGCGCTTGCAAAAGTGGTGAGGCATGACTACGGTATTAGTTGGGGCTTTCAGGCAGGGGAGGGAACAGTGCCCTCCTGTCCTCCCCTGCTTTTAGGCGGTCGTGCAGGACAGGAGGGCACTGTTGGGTGTGTGCGATGCGGACAAAGAGCCGACGTTGCAGTGCATGGTATGTCAGCTCTTGGATGCGATGGTGTAAGAGCGATGGCGAAGGGCGATGCAATTTGGGCACTAGTGGTGGAGCGTGTTAGGCTGGTGGTTGCCGTAAGTGATTTGAGCCTTTCACTGTACCCAGGCAGCAGGGGGGTGGAAGTGGGTTGCTATTGATGGGCAAGCTGATTGTCTTCAGAACTGGCATTTCCTCGGGGCGGTCCACCGTTAAAGGGACGGCCGTTAAAGGGAGGTGAGGGTGAGGACTGGCGTCCAAGGGAGTCCCCGTGCTTTCGCCTCCGCATACGCAGCACGCTGGAGTATTGCATGCAACGGACGTAAGAGCACATGGCATTCCAATAGCTTTAAACCGTTGTAGCTTTACAACAGGTTGCTTGTGGCTCTAAAATGGGGAGTGTTTAAACCGCGACTTCAGCTGTTGAAACACTCGGAAGCCCAGCGCGATGGCGACGGCTTGCAAGTCGCTACTCCTTTACCTGGGCGCTGACCTCCTTGAGCGGGTCGCTGACTCGGTGCCTCCCAACGACTTTGCGCTTGGGCTGCGCCTCGCCTGCAAGCCCCTAGCGCAGCAGTTTGGAGGCAGCTTTCCTATCATTAAGCTTTATGAACTAGTAACAAAAGAGGCGTTCACGGAGCGCTGGGGTTCGCCTGAAGCGTGGCCTAGCCCGTAAGAAGCGCGAGCATCTGGTGGCCCTCACCGCAGCCAGCGGCGTGTTGGACAACCTCCAGCTCGCAGTACAACGCTCGGGTCTGAGCCGTCTTTCTAATAGCCGCGAGGGTTGGGCGCGTGGAGTCCTGCAGATGGCTCCTGGCCTACCAAGAGACATGGACGGACAGCTCCAGGGAAGCTGCCGTGTTCGGGGCGGCCCGCTGGGGCCACTTGGACGTGTGCAAGCTGCTCCTGGAGACAGCAGAAGTGAACTTCTCGTAGGGCAGCTAGGACGAGCTGTGGGAGATCGTGGGTGAAATTGCGCGGCACCGCTGCCAGGAGCTGCTCTCCTTGCTGCTGGCCAACGGTGCGAAATGGGACCCCGAGGCTCCCGCCTACGCGGCCAAGCATGGCCACTGGGCGCTGGCCGAGTGGCTGCTGCAGCTGCACCGGCAGGACCCGATTGCACGGCCGGTGTGCTACACGCGCCTGCTGGAGGGGGCTGCTGCCGGCTGCGACCTGCTCACGCTGAAGCATGCACACGCCCTGCTGCTGGCTAACCCGCCACCACCACCTTCGCAGCACGTGGGCCCTGTGAAAGCCCGCAGCGACCTGTCCAAGAGGACCTTCACAGATGCTGTCACAGCAGCCTCCTCCTCCTCCACACACGACTGGCGTGAGAAGGTCGCATGGCTCACCGCCCCCTCTCCTGCCGGACCAGGGCTGAAGCGCGTGTGCGACGGGGACATCTGGATTCACCTGCCAGAGCAGGAGGCACTGGCGCGGGTGCGGTGGCTGACAGGCACGGCCTCGTCTCCCCTCGAGCTGGATTGCACCATGGACGCCATTGGCCAGTGCGCTGCCAAGGGGCGGGTGGCGTGCCTCCGGGACCTCATTGAGCTTGGCGCGCCGCTGGACGGGAGTGTCGCGGAGCACGCTGTGGAGGCGGGGCAGCTGGCTGCCCTGCAGTTGCTGCACGCGCACGGCTGCCCGCTGCCGGCCAGCCTGCTGGGCAAGGCCGCGCAGGCGGGCGGGGTGGAGGTGCTGCGGTGGCTCGCGGGTGTGCTGGGGCCGGGGGAGCTGCTGGCGTGGGGTGCGGGGGGTGAGGCACAGGGGCTGCAGTGGTATCCCTCCATGGGCACGGGCTATGTGCCACACACGCTTGTGCAGGTGGCGGTGGCGGCGAGTCACCTGCCTGCAGCGGAGTGGCTGGTGGGGGCCATCGAGGAGCAGGTGCTACAGCAGCAAGCGGATGCAGCACCCGGCGACGACAGTGGACAGGGGCAGCCGGGCAGGGGGCTGGTGGTGCCGGGACTTCTGGAGCTGCCGACCCTCCTCGTGACGAGGGCGGCGGAGCAGGGCAGGCTGGACCTGGTCTGCTGGCTGCACGGCCGGGGCTGCGTGGCGAGCGAGGACACCGCCTATGCCGCGACTGCGGGGGGCAGCGTGGAGGTGCTTGAGTGGCTGCTGGGGCACGGGTGCCCGTTCTCGGTGAGCAGCAGGGGAGCAGCGGGGCTGGTGGTCACAGCATCTTGTGCAATGGAGTGCAACGGCCAGGAATGAGCAGGTGACGGTTCCTGCCTTGTCACGTTCAGGCGTTCGGCGCAGCAGCTCCATCTCTGCCCGCAGCGCCGTACCGTTGGCCTGTTCCTCATGGCATGGAAGCGTTGGTCTCACGGCTTAGGTGCATTCGTCACACTTCGTGTAATGCCATTTCCCTATGTTTTGTCCATGCTTGGGCAGGACTGCGACGGGCCGGCGGCGATGGCCGCATCCCGCGGCGACACGGTTATGCTCAAGGCGCTGGCCAGGATCCAGGGTGCGCGCCCCGCGTCCGACCGGCTGCCACTCGGGATGCTGGTGAGTCAGTGGCTTTTTACTTAGGACAACACAGCACCACGTGCTTCGTGGCACGGCGTGAGGTGGTGTGGGGACAAGGATGACTGGGGCTTCACCGTACGGCTTAGGCAATGCCACGAGGATAAGGCGCGCATGCGAGCGTGCCTTGGGCGGCGCTCAATACACAAGCGGCTTGCGTGCCGTCGCTCGTCCGTATCCCGACTGTGTGCTGCCCCTGATTTTGCAACTGTGGCTTGGCATCGCCCTACGCAAGATGTAACACCATGGTTGTGGTCCACGTTGGCTCTTTCTGCCGGTGCAGTTGAGGAGCTCATGCGTGCAAGACAACAGGGCGCTGTTCCAGGCCTACTTGGATGAAGTTGAGGAGGTGCAGCGCCAGCAGCAGCAGGTGCAGCAAGAGCGGTAAACACTGCGAGCAGCACAAACAGGGACGGCCGCCGACCAGCTCCGGGGCACGGGGTTGTGGAGCGGCCGGCTGTGCGAGTGTGCGACGGGAGCAGCACGCAGCAGCAGGGAGGCATGAGACAACCGGCAATGGCCGAGACTGGTGGGCTTCCGCAGTATATTTGTTGTTGAAGTATATCCCTGCATATCTTTGCATGCATGGTTGACGGAGTTGGGCTCGTGGTTACGCTCTGCCGGGCGTGCAGTTGTGTTTCGAGGCATTTGGTGGACATAGTCGTGGGCCTTGGTCTGCGTGGGTTGACTCTGCAGCCGGGGACGAGCGCCCCTGTTGTGGGCCGTGCTACCGTGTGACCAGCAGGTCATGAATCATTTTTATATGTCAGTATGTGTTATAGTTTTGTGTTTGTAAGGGCCTAGATAGGCGAGCGGGGCATGGACGCGCTACTGTTTCTCTCGCAGAAGGTGTCATTGCCTGACCTAGGAATGACGAGCCGACTGGTTTCCCCAAAGGGCAAGGCCGCAGGGCAAGACAGGCCCAAGTTAACGTGCTGTTGGGCTCGTCCTTCTGTCTATCGCCGTGCATTGACGTTACACCGCATTTCAGATCACAAGTTGCGTTACCGAAGACGCTTAGTCCAACTGAACACGCGACAGGGCGACTTTCTTCAGTGTGAGACAACAGAAGGCCGTTATACTACAAAGCGTCTCGGGCGAGGAGGCTGCTTAGCAGGTCGCCTGTGCAATGCTCAGCGCCGGGCGCCAGTTGCTGTCGGGGACGGTGCGCCGCATGGCCGCCGGGGCCCAAGGTGAGCTGCATACCGCAGCAAACGATTGAATCAGCGTTGCGTTGACCGTTGCTACAGCGGATTTACAACGGTGGAAGGCGTGCGTTACGCCTGCCTGGATGATCGGTCTCGCGCGGCCGCTGGCTGTGGGCTAAAACGCGACCCATGGGTCGATGGGCCATCAACCCGCACCACCTTAAAGCACTGGGCGCTTGCTACCGGGCCTCCTGCCCAAACGCCCCAGAACGCTTCCGCCCAGCCCACCCCTCTCCCTTCACACACTGCATCCCTTATCCCGAACCCGGCAGACGCGCACCCGGCAAATCTGGCGCGTCGATGCTGTATCAACGCCGCGCTTGCCTGCCGACTGCATACCCCAACGCCGCGTGCCCCCTACCCCGCCCCCAACCCCACCCCCCCCCCCCCCCTCATGCCAGAGGACGAGGGCCCCAGCGCCACCAACCGCCTGGCCGAGTTCCTCGCCACATGTGTCACCTACCCCGCATTGTACATCTTCGCCACGTCGGCCGCATCGCCAGAGGAGCTGGCAAAGGGCCAGGTGCGTGCGGCACCCGGCCACGGCACACCCTCATTCACTTTCTCACGCGTGACCAGCAGCAACCTCGCATGTGTTATAGCTGTGCTCACCCATTCACCTTTCGTGGCTGCCCTACTGTCCCGCCTCCCTCACAACTTCCCCAGTACCTACATACACCGTATTACCTTCATGCCTTACCGGCACGTAGTGTTCCCTGATGCGGCACATCCACAGCCCAGGCAACAATACCATTCTATTCGAATCCCAACCTCCTTGCTTCCCCCGACCCTTAACACGACACAGGGCCCCTTGGCGGCCGAGCTGGTCCCTGGGGCCCCCGCCCCGCCCGGCGGTGGCCGGCCCGCCAAGACCCTCCGCAACAAGGCGCCTGCCGTACTGCCCGGCGGCGGCGGCGGCGGCGGCGGCGGCGCCCCCGCCGCTGCTGGCGGCGACCTGGCGGCGGCGCTGCAGCTGCAGTCGGCCGCCAGCGGGGGTCTGCCGCTGCCGGGGGTGCTGGCGGTGGGGCCGGAGGCGAGGTACCGGCTGTCGGACTTCCCTGAGGGCCGCGCCCTGGTCACCCTGGAGAGGTGTGTGGGGGCAGCGCGGGGTACGGGGTCGGGGCTGGGCCGCAAGTCTGGTTCACTGTTCTGTGCTTGCAGCGTGTGGGGATGTGCCTGCGCTCACTGCATAAGTTGCTTATTGCCACCGCACCCGTCGGCCGCCGCGATGTTGCCCACCCCACTCTTTGCCCCCTCCCCTTCTCCCCTACCATGCTCACCTGCCTGCCTCGTTCCTCTTCCCTGCATCCATTGCCCCCAGGTGGTGTCGCGAGCCGGTGGCGCTGGACTTTGTGTCGGCGCTGTGGGGGCACGCCAGGGAGTACGCCAGGGGGTGCATCGCGGCGGGGGCGGCGCCGACCTGGTGGGGACACCAGGGGGTCCGGGGAAGGATGAGAGGGAGGATGTTGGAGGGTGTTACATTCCTCATGTTCAAAAGCGTGTCAGGTGTGTTGTGCGAAGGTTATGGGCGGGGGCGGTGGCGCCGTGGTGAGGCGGCCGCACGGGGTCCAGGGCCCAGAGGGCCGAGACGGATGGTGCGGATTGGATACCGGTATCCTTGAAAGCGGCGGGAGGTAGGTATGTCATGCCTGTTTTGCTAAGGCAGCGGGAAGCGGGTTGACAGATGGCAGTTGCTCCAGCGCAGCCCATATACAAGCAACGTCGGTGCTTCCGCTCCCTCCCCCTGCCCCAACCCCCCAGGCTGAGCTCCTCGCTGGGTCCGTGGCTGGAGTCGCAGCCCGACGCGCCTCCCCCCCTGGTGCTGGAGCAGGTGGTGGAGGGCGTGCTGAGGGACGCGCGGGAGGGCGCGAGGGCCGAGGAGGACAGCATTCAGTCGGGTGCGTGGGGGCTGGGTGGGTGGGGATGGGGGGGGGGGAGGGGGTCGTTGGTGCCTCCTGTACGGCTCTTCATTGGAGCAAGGCCTGTGTGCGCTGTCCTGTTGTAACCTCCGACCGACGGGCATTGGCCTCCATGCTGACCGCCGTGCCATCCTGCCTTGCGGCACTGTGAGCGTGTGACAGGCATTGCCGCTAGGCTATCACCCTCCGACACCAAAACCACCCCCGCATTCCCAGCCTCACCCCGACAACCCCATGCGCAGGTGCCGGCCCCACGGTTCCCGGCGGCCCCGCTGCCGTCGGCTGGGAGGGCGGCCTGCCGCTGCGGCGCCTGGCTGCCGCCGTGGCGCCCAACCTCCACCACATCGCGCTGCAGCTGCAGCAGAGGTACCGCCTCACTAGGGGGCGCACCTGGCTGGAGTTCGCGCAGGTGCGTGTGGAGTAGGATTTGGTGCAGGGCGGCAAGGTTGGCAATGGCGCATGAGCATACGGTAGACGGAGGTGTGTGCGTGGGGAGGAACGAAGTTACGAAGTGAACCGGTGCTGGAGTGCTCCGCATTTTGCGTTGTAACTATACGACCTCCACCCACGGCGTTGCCGCCAGTCGGGGGATGGGGAGGCTGGGCATGGAGCCGGCTTGCGTGGATTTGGCTATCGAAGGGACTGGTTGCGCACAAATCCACCTGGCTAGAGCTCGCGCAGGTGCGTGGTGTGGGGAAATAACCGCAGCGCGGAGTGAGGTGGAGCCCGCAGAGCGACGATGTGTGTGGGGAGGCACGGCTTCGTGTTTAGCCGGGTTGGAATATGGGGAGGGACGTGGGGCGCGCTCGGGGGTGGAGTTGGCTTGCGGCGGGGTGGATGCAGTGCTATGCCGCATGCGGGGTGACGGCGGGGCATAGTGCTCACATTAGGGGTGGTACCAGAGAGATCGTAGCCCGCCTCGTGCGCGCTTTTCGTGCTGCATGGTTCACAAAGTTGGCAGGCTGAGACCGGCACGGGGTAGGGCCGCGGATGCACGTCGTCGGAGCACTACGAGCGATGGAAAGCGGTGGGCATGCCTCGGCGCAAGGCTGGAGGGCCAGGCGTCTGTCAAAGGTACCGGTAGTACCGTAACACCGTGTTAGTTGACGCCCGTATACCACGTCAGCGTGTTGCCTGCCTGGTGCCTGCCCCGCAGATCTTCCTGGGCATCTTCCGCTCGTGGCTGCGGCTGGTGGCGTGGGGGCTGTCGATGCTGGGCACCGTGCTGCGCCTCATGGGCACAGGCTGCACGGTGAGTGCTGGCTGCTTCTCCACACGCACACACACAACAGAATACCGTACCGTTAATACTGCCACGTGCAAAGGGCTCTAGGTGCACGGTGAGTAGTGGCCCCAGGTGTTCCTCCATGCATTAGCACAGGCCCACCACTACGTGCTGCGCGTATTGCCCACCTGCCCGTCCTGTCTACGGTGTCTCATGAGGAGCGCCTACCTCCATCACCTTTGTGCAGCGTCGGCGGCGATGGCAATAAGTACCGCCTTCTGGCCTAAGTCACCCCCCTGCCCGCCCAACCCCCTGTTTGCCCACGCTGCCCATGACCTTCCACGGTGGTCCAACATGTCCCCTACACCTGATTGCTGACCGCCCCTCTCACCTCCACCCCTCCCCCTCTCCCCCTGCCCGCCCAACCCCCAGGTGCTCAGCGGCGCGGTGGCCTTCACGGTGGTCTTCTCCATCGCCCTGTCGGTGCTGTCGGCGCTGCTGACCATCGGGGCAACCGCCGCGGACGCAACCGCCATGCTGCTCAGGCACGTGGCACGTGGGAATAATGCCGTACGACACGCGCGTGCCTGCCGTACCTCCTACCATACCCACAGTGCTTGAGCAGTCATCGTTCGTGGTGGGGCATTGACAAGGCAACTGTGCGCAGCACCCGCGACCCACCATGTTCATCTGCACTCCTCCCTTCTCAATGACCGCCAGTCCGGATGTCCGCAAAAAAATTGAACATACACCAAGCAAGCAACATCACCACCTGCCATGGCGCACACCATAACCCGCTATTGGCCCTCCAAACCTTGCTGGCCGGCCTGGCTGGCCTGCATCTGACCCTCCTTCCCATACGCTTGTCAGTTCCTAACCCTCCGCATTTTCCCTATCTCCGACCCCCGTGCCTGCCCCCCAGGCGCCTGGCCGGCGCCACGGAGAGCGTGCAGTCGGGCAGCCGCCGGGGGGCGGTGCGGCAGCAGCTGGAGGGAGACCTGGTGGGTTAGCGGTGCACATAATACACAATACACCACATATGATTTCATGCCCAGGTACTGCGGCTGTTTGCCACAGCGCCACACGCGGCAGCAACTGGAGGGGGACCCCAAGTATGCCGGTATTGCCTATCCTTAAAATACACGAACTCCACTGTGTCGTACCTTGCCTTGGCTTGGAGGTTCGCTGCTGCTTGCTTATACCTTTGCTGGTATCACAAACTCCCTCTCGTGCCCCATACACCTCCACGTCAGGTGGGCCCCCGTACTAACGCACTTCCCTACCACCTCAATTCCCCTCCCCCCGCATCCCCCCCCCCCCAGGTCGGGCCCCGCACGCTGGAGGCCGCCTCGTTCGAGGAACTGGAAGACCCCTCCCCCACACAGCTGGCGCCACGGCTGAGGCTGAGGGGGGGGGGGGGGGGGGAAATGGGGGAGGGGGAAGGTGGTGACGACTGGAGAGGCGTGTGTTGGTGTTGGCTGTGTGTTGGTGTGTTGGCGTGGGGGATGACAAGGGAGTGCTACGGGTGCGCTCCTGCGGAGCTTGGACCCAGGGTTGGGCGTTGCAACCTGCCACTGTAGCTTCTTTGAAAAAAAAGGCAACTGGCGGTGTATGGCTGCGCTTTCAGTGCTGCCCAAGTTACAGTGTGTGCTGTGGCGAACCCCCTAGGTCCCGCCCCGACGCCGCGCGGCTGGCTGGCGACCCCCTGCTGCTGCGCGCCTACGACCTGCGGCTGGTGGGCCCCGGGGGCGAGGTGCTGGCGGAGGAGGCCAGGGCGGTGGAGGCGAGGTTCGAGGCGGGGGGCTTCTTCGGCCTGGCGTCGGCGTCGGCGAGACGGGTGGGTGGTGGAGCCGGGTGGGGTAGGGGCGGGGGTGTCGGGATGTGGGAGCAGCAAGACAGACAGTGGGCGGATGGGAGGGCGTGACGTGGTGGGTGGGGGCCGGGGGCCCTGGTGTGTGCATGAGGGGTCGGGTGATTGGCGTCGGTGGCGGCGGCGGCGAGACGGGTGGGTTGGGTTGGTGTTTCTGTTACAATCCAGGCGGTCTTGACGCAGGTCGCCTTATTATTGGTCCTAGCGACGGTTAGACAGTGGGATGGGTGGGGGAAAGTTGGGCGTGGGGAGGGCGTAGGCGTGATGGTGGATGGGGGGTCTTTGGCCTGGCCTCGGCGGCGGGTGGGTTGGGTTGGGTTGGCATGGGGTGAGGTGAGTAGGGTACTACGGCATTGTACGACACATGTGCCAGGTGCAGCTGTTGCGCCGAGGATGCAGGAGATTTCCAGTTGACAGTTGCATGTGGGCCGTGCACGACACCGGGTGCCATGGCGTCGAGGGGCAGCCGCCCTTGTTGGCTCGGCACATGCCGACACGCGCCCCTGCTCGCGACATGCTCTCTTCCCATTTGGGCCCTCCTCGACCCATACTGCCTACCCACCACCACAAAACACTCCTGCCTCCACCCCCACCCCGCCTGCTCTGCGGCTACCCCCCATAGCCACAGCCCCGCTCCTCATCACGCCAGCGTGCATGCGCGTGTCGCCTCGCCGTACTGAACACCCAACCCCCCCAAAACGCACCCAACCCCCCCCCCAAACCCCCCTCCCCCCCCCCCCCCCCCCCCCTCAGCTCCCCCCCGCCCCCCCCCCCCCTTACCCCCCCCCCCCCCCCCCGCGCCTTACCTCTCCCCATCCCCAGGCCGGCGCGGTGCTGCTGCTGCGGCTGCTGTCGTGGAAGCGCGTGGTGGCGGTGTGTGCCCCCGCCTCCCCGGAGGCCCTCAAGTACGTGTTCGTGGTGGGGGAGCGGGGGGCGGGCAGGGCAACCACCTTCGCGGCGCTGGCGCAGCTGCCCACAGACTACGAGGTGAGTCCCGTCGGTGCAGCGTGCAGTGTGTGGGGTAAGAGGTGCCCTTAATACACATAGCTAGGTTGCTGCCACATTCGACTGCGCCTGTCGCTAGCAAATGTAAAAGTACCTTGTCCTGTGCAAGCGCGGAAAGCGCTCGCGCAGCTGCTCGTAGAGCGCGCGGTAGGAGGGGGCGTGCGGCAATGGCAGTGTGCGAGGCCTGGGGATGCCTCACATACGCCATGTTGCCCTATCCGGCTATGCGCTCTTGGGGCAGCAACTTAGTGAAATATGTCAACTGCCAGAAGGAGATGCTGGCGCGGTTACCAAGGACTGCGAGGCGGGTGTAGCCTCGGGGTCTGCAACAAGCCAGCGCCATGCTCCGTGCTGTGTAGCGGCCCGTACACTTGCGGGGGGGGGGGGGGGGGGGGGGGGGAGGGAGGGGAGGCGGGGCTTGGACTCTCCAGGTGGGGGGGCCGGGGGGCCAACCCGCGACCCCCGCATGCCCACTCCCGCCCGGGCCCC
>VFQN01002835.1_pt1 | contig 25936 bp, 20 predicted proteins | sample 3512371 | NCBI WGS metagenome assembly VFQN01 (sample SAMN10412370, study PRJNA504923) | tailings metagenome | isolation source: Replicate 2 from Balatoc abandoned mine | place: Philippines: Itogon, Benguet | collected 2017-08-28 | reverse complement strand
TCGGAACTGTCAGTTATATATGATTACTTCACTGATGCGTATGGTTTTATAGGTGAGATCCTTTTTCGATTCAAATTAATGAAATGGAAGAGTGTTTACTTCTCTGTGATAGCGGTAATCGGAATAGCAGGAGTTATCTTTGTTCTTCGTGAAAGAGTTTTTCCCGATTTCCTATTTCAAGCGAATCCAATCCAATGAAAACTCTACTCGAGTCAATAAAAAGAAGACCCGATAGGAGTTATTTTGAGAAAGACTTTATGTAACGTATGTTATGATGTTAAAATAAGAAAGCTATCATCGCTTCATTAATTTGAAATCTTTCTCCATCAAAGAATCATCATTTTTGTCATTCTTTTGATCTTCAACTAGATTTTTATCATCTCCTTCACTTCTCCCACGCTTCCTACTCTCTCCTTCCATTGTCTCCTCAGACGATTTAATGGCACGAAAGATGCAAAACCAAGGTCTATCAGCTCTATCCAACTTATTGTCGTTCTCCTCTTCTTCAGTTTGCTGATTAAGATCAATCACTTCATCTGTTTCTTCCTCAGCTTTCTTCGCGTCATTCACATTCTCTGTGTCCTCATCTGAGTCCTCTCCTGCGTGATCAACGTCATTCTCTTTCACCGGTAACTCAGGTTGTTGAAGTGGAGGGAAGTAATAACCTTCATATCTCTCACTCTGAACATGTTGTATACGATAAGAATAAACTAACGGCCAGTGAAAGGTAATACGAGCAATATGAAATTCATTCCTTCTTTTCACTTCATTATATTGACAGTAATGAGAGATCTCATAGGATACTCGATGTCTTTCTCTCCATCGTAAGAAATATCTAAACCAATAAGATCAAAGAAATTGAATAAAATGCAGTCACAAAATTGATAAGTGCTTACCTTGGACTTAATAACTGGAAATGATGATCTCTCATATCATCGTTAGTGATGATATAGCATTGATACTTAATCGTTGCAAACATCCAAAACCAATCATCATTAAATCCTTTTGGTGTTGCATAGAGATAACCAGCCTTCCTCCAACCACCTAATATTGCATGAACCTGTTCATATTCTTCAGGAGACTTTCTTGAATCAATCGCAGGAAGTAAATGACGAGCATGTAAGATGATAATCGGGAAGTAATCGTGATATCTTGTTAGTTGTTCAATTAAACGATTGATTTGATGATAATTGACATATAAAGGAGCACCAGGATAATTCTGTTTATAATATCCAATATTAGCACCATCAACAATGATTATCTTCTTTTTCTTCTCTTTCTTTGATAAAGATCGTTCATCTATATCTTGATTATTTTGTAATTGTTGATGTCTTTCTTCGAGAAAACTTTCAAATTGATTCCAGGTTTTTAATCGATCTTCTTGGGTTTGATTCTCCCTTTTATCCTTTCCTCGGGAAGGGCGTCTCCCTTGATTTTGTTGCTTTGGTTCCTCTGATTCAGCTGAACTCGGGAAGGGCGTCTCCCTTGATTTTGTTGCTTTGGTTCCTCTGATTCAGCTGGAGGAGTTGTCCTGGTGTCATTGGCGGGAGAGGGTTCGACGGAGGTATTGGCAGGAGTCGTTGACAGCTTTTGAGTGGAATGATAAAGCATACTATCTTTGATCTTGTTATTGAGTTTGTGCTTGAAATTAGGGTCTCTGTTCACAGCAAAGGATTGAATCTTCTGCAACAGATCTTGTTGAATATCCTCCGAGAGATCGATCGACTTCAATTTCTCTCCGTTCGCTTCAACTATACCTTCTTTACTAATCGAGGAAGAAATACTTTCATAATGATCGTCAGATTCATTGGATAGTACTTGGTAATGTTCTTGGATCAGATCTAAAGTAGTTTGATGAGATAATACCATGAGTTCCTCCATTAATAAATGAAGATAATCAACAAAACAGGAATTTTGACGAGAAATATGACAAATTCTTAAGAGATAATAGTATTCTCTCTCACTATAGATAATATGGTAGACTTCAAATCCTTCTTGGAAGAGATCATGGCATATTTTAAAGCGGGTAAGAGGTTCGCAATAATGTGAATCATCGATCGTCTGCTCAGAGAAAGCAGATAAAAGAGACGTAACTGTTCTTAACTTTGGGGAAATATTGACTCCTTTCATCTCGTTGTATATGGAAAGAGCTTGTTGGAGGTGGTTATGATCGCAACAACATCGAATTATAGAAGAGTAGGCAGCCTCTGTCAGATTGATTTTCTTCGCTTTCATATCTGAAAAGATTTCCAAAGCCTTAGAAATATCTTGTGGAGGAGGCGTAGGACGCCCTTGAAGATTTCCACTGCCTAATTCTCCCAAACCTGAGGCTAAACTGAGCAAATTTGTCATCATATTCGAAGTTAAGGTAAGGTGAAATTCTTTGGATTTTTGATAAGCAAGATACGCCTTTTCTAGATTCAACTCCTGACAAAGATGTTAATCATTTTCTTCAGTAAGAGAACAGAGAGATTCCTTACCTTACAACAATGTGCTATCTCGACTCCTATGGTAAACACACGAAAACTTGCTTCTGGCATCTCTAACAGCTTCTTTCTCTTCTTTTTTGTTGTTTGTATATTATAAGTTTGCATAAAATTCTCTAATTCTGCTTCTCTTTCCATTCTTTTTCAATGAATTGATCAATGAAGTTCGTTTGTTGGTTGTCGTTGATTGTGACTTCGATGAAGCAAGCTGATAAACGAGAAATACGATTATCCATTATATTAAGAGTCTAGTCAATTTACGAAGTTTACATAGAGAACTTTCGATGAATGTGAGTGAGGATTAATTTGATTGTTTTTGCAATTAATTTGAAATTAAAATTAATTTTAAAGATCTCACCATTGTCAAACTCTATAGGCAAAGGATTACTTAACCGAGGTTAATTTATAGACCATTACAGACTATCTACGTTTGTGTCCTAACACCCTCGCGAGAGGAGAAAGGAAAGCTCTGAAGGTCTCAAAGACCAAGACGAGCGACCCAGGTTATGACAACACAAGTCAACCTGAGAGGGCAAAGGAGAGAGAACTAATACCTCCGAGCCTTAAAACTGGTTCAAACCAAGTTTACCCTCCCATGGGAGGTGAAAAGGCTCTTGAGAAGCCTACCTCGGAGAAGCTTTTCTCTCCGAGAGAAAACCAATCGTCTGTAAAGGACAAGCACGGCGATTGTGAGAACGTGGAAATGATGAATTACGACGAAGACTTTGTGGTGGTGCCGGCGCCACACGTCTCAGTTGTGACGGTATTCTCATGGCCAAGGTTAAAGAAGTTGAAAGAGCAACTTCGACTCGTTCGAGCCAATGGTTACATCGTAGAGCGAAGTGACTTTATCACTCCCCGGGTTATGGAGAAAGTCCTCGACGCGTATGTTGTCTTCACTAAGCGTCGGAGTCTAGATTGGAATCCAGACACGCTGGGAGACTTATCGGATGATGAGTTTTTCTCCCGCATCGAGCAGTGCCTCTGTCAAAATCATGTGGGTGTTGAATTCGACGACATAGTAATGCAGTCGGAGTACACTGTACGCCGTCTGCTCTCAACCTACACTGGATTGTCACTAAAACCTGTGAACGATTTCCTATTCAAGATCGAGGAAGAGATGGAGAAGGCAAATGTTAAGGAGCCTTCAGAGGATCTTGTCCAAGAAATGGCTGTTTTGATCTTCGATATGATGGATATTGACCCGAACATTGCTGTAGTGGTGAAACACACTCGTTGTGAGCTCGCGAAAATGCTAAGAGAAGAGTGGGCGAAGGCTAAGTATAGAAAGACCTGGAAAAACTTGAGCCAGTTAATCCGTGTAGAAGCGAGCAAGCTCCGTGATAGCTTGGCTGTGGCTTACAGATGCGGTTTGGAGATGACCACTGCAGGGAAAGAATTAGCGGAGCGTGACTTTTATCTTTACTGCCAAAGCCAGTGGAGAGAGTGGTCTTTAAAGTCAACCTCTCAACAACCACAGTCAAGTCAACCATATATAAACAACGATCGGCGGGAGTACAGTGATAAGAAGCGTCACGCTGAACACGAGTCACGAGGAAGGAAGAAACAGAAGATATCACCAGATACTGACGATCGTAATGAAAGGATTTCTTCCTTTATCAGCAAAGAAGACATGATTGAAACTTCATTTGATCTCTCAGAGGACATTCAATGTCATCTCTTACAAAAGATTCAATCCTTTGTAGTGAATAGAGAGCCTAGTTTCAACAAGGGTGAAGATAGCCCGCTCTATTTCACTCAAAGGCTGTACAGAAGAGACAATCAAACCCAGGAGGATCGATTAAAAATATGGAATCAGTTTGAAAGCTTTCTTGAGGGAAGTTATCAACAATCGCAAGGCGATAAAAAGAAGATAATCATTGTTGATGGTGCTAATATTGGATATTATAAACAGAATTATCCTGGTGCTCCTTTATATGTCAATTATCATCAAATCAATCGTTTAATTGAACAACTAACAAGATATCACGATTACTTCCCGATTATCATCTTACATGCTCGTCATTTACTTCCTGCGATTGATTCAAGAAAGTCTCCTGAAGAATATGAACAGGTTCATGCAATATTAGGTGGTTGGAGGAAGGCTGGTTATCTCTATGCAACACCAAAAGGATTTAATGATGATTGGTTTTGGATGTATGCGAGCATTAAGTATCAATGCTATATCATCACTAACGATGATATGAGAGATCATTACCTCCAGTTATTATGTCCAAGGTAAGTACTTATTGTGTTGGACGCCATCCTAATGCATGTTTTTGCTTAGATATTTCTTACGATGGAGAGAAAAACATCGAGTAAGCTATGAGATCTCTCATTACTGTCAATATAATGAAATGAAAAGAAAGAATGAGTTTCATATTGCTCGTATTACCTTTCACTGGCCTTGATTCTATTCTTACGTAGTACGCACAAGTGTGCAATAATTCAAAAAAATTCAATAATTCAATAATAATTCAATTTATTGTTTTTTTATGTGCGACTTTTTGACTGCGAAATGTTCGAATTTTTAAACAAAAATTTGATTTCGATCAATTTTCTCAAGCAATAATAAGCAATAATAAACATCGAAAGAAAAGAGTTGACCCAAATCCGTTGAATATACGGGGAGGAATCCGAAAACCAAAAGAAAAAAAAAGCTCATTAAAGAAATAAAAAGCAAAAATTCAGAACCCTGGATATTAATTTAAGGCAGCTTTCTTTTAAAGTATGATAACTGGATTATAGTTCGATCGTACAGCATCGTACAGTTGTCCAGCATTGCTTTTCTACAAATTTACACTACCTGATAGAACCACAAATTATCTCAAAAATCAATCAAAAACTCACAACAATGTCTGAACCAGTCCAAAATGCAACCAAAGATAGTGAAAAGGGAAATGAAGATCGCCTAAAACCAAAGACAATCCCATGGGAAATTGGAAATATTACAAAAGCAAATATTAAACAATTACGATTAATTAATATTCATACATTACCTGTTCGATATTCTGATAAATTTTATGATGAATTATTAGATCGATATGATAATAAATATTTACAATATGCATTTGTTAATGGTTTTGTTGTGGGTGCAATTTGTGCTCGTGTAGAGAAAGAAGAGAATCTTTCTTATAAGAAATTATATATTATGACATTAAATGTTCTTGCACCTTATCGTAGATTTGGTATTGGTAAGTGAATATTCTTCTTTCAAGATTCTCGAGATATTGGAAAATGAAAGGATCTTGGAAAGAGGAGTGTCTTTTTTTCATTTTCCTGGCATATCTCGGGTATCTTCCTTCTTTCAAAATGAATTTCACTGATCCTTTGCTTCTATAGCATCTGGTCTGCTTGAACATATCATAACTAAGGCGAATGAAGATCCTGAGATTGGTGAAGTGTATCTCCATGTCCAAGTGAGTAACGATGCTGCCAAACAATTCTATCAACAAAGAGGATTTGAAGAAATTGAAGTGATTAAAGATTATTACAAGAAGATCGACCCAGCTGACTGCTTCCATCTCAAGAAAATTCTTCGGCCAGAGCTTGTTGCCGCTTCCTCTGTCTCCGCTGATGCCAAGAATCGATCCATCACAAGTGTCGATGCAGAGAACTAAAGTTGTTACTGTATTTTTAATTATGAACCAACAAAACTATGAGGAAACTAAAATAATTAAATTACAAAGACTATCCAATATTTCATATTCTTTAGGGAAGGAACTTTTAGTCGAAATGGTCCAAATGGAAAGTTTTAAATTCAGACACATTGAAACTAAAACCCTTGGTCTTAATCTGATTTAGAAGAGATTGTTATTCCTTATTCACTTATAAACTAGCACTGAAGACAGGACTATGACGTGCGATTCGCGGACCTTCCTCTAAATATCTCTCTCTTGTGTGACAAACGCGATAGAACTCCGCCTAAGGAGAAAATCGTCAAAACAATGTTTTCAGAATGAAGAATTGAACTCACCGTCGAGGCTAACATAGATCCACCGAACCACACAGCATATCTTTGCATAGGATGACTCACAACATTCACTTCAATTGCTGGAGGAGGAGTAGCATTGACTAATCGTCCTAATCTAGTAATGTTTGATTCCATACGGAAATCAACATTACGTTTAATATCACGTTGTAAACGTTTACCAAAATCTTTAAACATCGTAGAACCACCAGATAATACAATATTTTTATATAATCCACGTCTTACATCAATAGGACATTTCATAATTGCATCATCAACAACATCAGGTAATGGTGTAGTAAAATCTGATGAAAAGATTTCAGGATTAAAGAATACTTCAGGTCCTAAAAATCTTTCATATCCTACTTCACATGTATATGGTAAACCAGATGATCTTTTAACACCATTATAAGTCTTAAAATATTTGTCTGGTTTTTGATCAAACTTCACAAATTCTTTTGCTAGATCAGGACATACATAACTATACATTTCTTTTACACGTTTTGCTACTTCTAATGAATCCTCTGCTGGGACAGGTTCTTTACGATCTCTCATTAATTGTTGAATGTAGGAGGTAATTGTTCGACCAGCCAGTGGAATGTGTTGAATGCAGCTGCCGATAACATAACCATCAGCGACTGGAATGACGTGAGTGACACCATCACCAGAGTCAATGACTGCTCCTGTTAAGGATCTATCTTTTATCTACAACGAAGTTTAGGAACGGTATTGAACACCAAAGGATTCACTTACACTATTGGAAGTCCAGGAGGCAGCAAGAGCGAGCACCGCTTGCACAGCAATATATAAACCAGGCACATTAAAGGTTTCAAACATAATTTCCGCAGTATATTCACGATTTTCTGGTGGATTGAGTGGTGGCTCTGTTAAGAGGACGTAGTGTTCTTCTGGTTCACAGCGAAGATATTCGAACATACATCTCTGCCATAATCTCTCCATGTTATCCCAATTATCGATTAAACCATGTCTGATTGGATAGTTGATTTGATGAGTTGTTGAATTAGCAAAAGCTGCATCACCAATAAAAAAATCTAAATCCTCAACACCATCACGCTTTTGCACTCCACCTTCATCGGCCTTCGTTGCAAGGACTGTAGGAATAATATATTGTGGTTCTACGTTTCCTGAATAACCCATTTTAGTATATCTATTGTAATAATAGTACAAACACAAAGAAATTAATCAAACATGAGCTGTGACCATCAAGAAAATAAAAATAGAAAAAATCTTACCCAGTTCCATTATCAATCACTACAGGAGGTTTACCAGCCATCTTCTAGAAATTTCAATTGATTGAAAACAGAAAATAACAATAGAAAAATTGAAGAACAAAACGTTGATAAAAGAAGATGGAGATCACCGATAAAATGGAAGAAGATCAAAGGTTAAGAGATAAACCTTGTTTATTGATGATTCTTGCGATTTGTATTGCTGGATCTTTTGGATGGACTTTCGGATTTTCGGATTTTCGGTGATTTATCACTGTTCTTTAAATTTGACGTTGCTTTGACATGATCGTCTTTTTGTATATCGTTTCGAGGAACGAATCGTTTACCAAATTTTCTATTATTCCATTCATTCAGTCTTTCAACTATTTACTTGTATTTTAGTCCCGTTTAAGAAGAGAAGATGGGAAAGAAGACAGAAAAGAAGAGTGCTACTATCTCTTCAAGTGACAGAATGAAGAAAGGTCCAGTAGATGACGGTGAGATTCACAATATGAAGCCTCGTGATGTCTCTAAAAATGCTCTTGAATGGGAGAAGAGTAATTTAATCATTAAAGCAACATCCAAAATCTTCACAAAAACTACCTTTCCAAATCTTGGGTTGCATCCTTATCTTGCTGAATTGCTTCAAAGCCCAAGTGATTCGATCAAGAAAGGATTTGGCCTCCCCTCATGCACCACCATCCAAGCTAAATCGGTCCCCTTAAATCTCAACAGTCAACGAAATAATGTGCTCATGAAATCTCAAACCGGATCTGGGAAAACCTTAGCTTATCTAATTCCTGTGATCAATGATCTGATGCAGCTGTCCCCGACAGTAAAGAGAGAGGATGGTACTCGCGCTCTTATCATCGCTCCTACGAGAGAACTGTGCAACCAAATCAGTGATGTTGTGGGAAAATTAACTCAATGTTGTGTCAATCTAGTCAGCGGGTGCATCTCAGGAGGAGAAAAGAAGAAAAGTGAGAAAGCAAGACTCAGAAAAGGTGTAGTAGTGCTCGTTAGCACCCCTGGAAGATTATTAGATCATATCAAATTAACTGAGTCCTTTGATCTCACAAATTTAAGATGGATAGTTATGGATGAAGTGGATCGTTTATTAGATATGGGTAAGTTTCAATGCTCATCTCTCCTTATTTCTCTTCTTTATTAACATTATTCCTCTTTACTAGGATTCGAACAAACCATTCTCGAAATTCTCAGCAGAATTAAGGGAGAGCGTTTACCAGGATTGAAGGAGAATCATGTGATTCCTTCAACCGATGGAAGCAATGGAGGTAGTGGTGGTAGTGGAGGAGGAGGAAAGCATAACCTCGTTGGGAAGTGGAGTCAGCAAAATCTTGTCTTATCGAAGAAAGTCTCTCATCCGGAGGAACTCCGCTACTTGGTTGCCTCCGCTACTCTTTCAAAGGCTGTGAAACAGTTAGTTTGGCCGATTATGAGAAGTTTTAACCCTTCCATTGGCTTTGCTGTCGTGGATGGAGATCAAGGAAGCATCTCCACCATCAGAGCAGAGAACGATCTCTATGAGATGAGACCAGATCAACAACATGCTGGTGGTGTTGTTGTCTTCAATGATGACAACGAGGAGGGTAATAAAGACGGAGAAAATGAAGGGAAAGAGTTAACGAATGCTTTACTTGATGAAGATGAGAAAGTGGATGCACCAACACGATTAGCTCAATATAGTATGATTATTCCATGTAAATGGAGATTAACTGCTTTATTATCCTTCTTATATCTTCGTCGGCATCAGAAAGTGATTGTTTTCTTCTCTACCTGTGATGAAGTTGATTATCATGCTCTTTTATTCCATCAATTAAAATGGCCGACTGCTTTTAACTCTCAAACTTTTACTCCTCAACAAAGTTCAGGTGGGAAAGATGATGAGAAGAATAAAGGATTTACTTTCACTTCCTTTGATGAAGTCAATTGGCAAGAACACATGAAAACAGTGAGTGAATTTGATTCCTCTGAGCCAACACAGCCACAAGGAGGGGGAGGAAGAAGGAAACCAACCTCAGCATCTTCTTCTTCAGTATCTGCTAATAATGCAACGATTGATCCATTAAATTGGAAATTCACCGGTGTCTTTGGTAAAGATTGTCCAATGTTTCGTTTACATGGTAAAGTACCACAATCAATACGTAAATTAGTCTATAAAGAATTTGCTAAAGCCTCCAAAGGAATTTTATTCTGCACTGATGTTGCAGCACGTGGTTTAGATCTCCCTAAAGTTGATTATATCTTACAATATGATCCACCATGTGAAACTTCTGACTATATTCATCGTATTGGACGTACAGCACGTTGTGGTTTAGCTGGCTCTGCATTATTATTCCTATTACCATCAGAACAAATCTATTTAAATCTATTATCCTCACATGGTCTACTATTATCTTCTTTATCATTACAATCAATGTTTAGTGAAATCTCGAAAGAAATTCCAAACTTTAATGAGAAGAAATGGAAAAACTATGAAGAAATAGCATCAGTTATCTTACAAAAGAATATCGAAGATTGTATTTATTCAAATAAATATTTAATACAAGCATCTATTCAAGCATATCATTCTTATTTAAGAGCATATACAACACATTCAAAAGATAGTAAAAGTATTTTTCGTTTAAATGTTTTACATTTAGGACATGTTGCAAAAAGCTTTGGATTAAAAGAAACACCAAAAGAATTTAAACAACAACATCAATCATCAATTATACATGATGTGATTGGAAAGATATTTAATGGTGAATTTGCATCAAAACAGTTTAAACAATCTTTATTACCTGCGAAGAAGAAGGAAACTACGACCAATAAGATTGCAACAAAGAATAATGACGACGAGGAGGATGAGGAATCAGAGGAAGAAGGAGGAGATGATGAAGATAATGATAATGAGGAAAATGATTATAATAACGAAGAGATGGAGCTAGATGATGACCGAGAGGAAGAGGAGGAGGGAGAAGTGGAGCAAACCAATGATAATGCTTTTAGTGATGAAGAGGACGATGAAGAGGATGAAGATGAAGAACAACAACCAGTAAAGGCGAGGAAAGATAAGAACAAGAATACCAGTGGTATCAGTAGCAACGATGATGTGGTTTATGCTCTTGGGAAGAGAAAGCTTTCCTTCGGATCGAATCAATCAGCAGCGAATAAGAAGAAACGTCTAATGGTTGCTTCAGGAAAGTTTAGAAGTGCTGGAAGTTATTTTAGAAAGAAATTAAGAAAACAATCGATCACTGAATTCTCTGCGAATTAATAAAATGAATACATTATTTACATAATTGCTAGATAAATAAGACGATTCATATTTTCATATAGTTTTTACAATGCAATGAAATACAATAATAATAATAATACAAAAGAATTAATAATACTATTTTTTTTTCTTGTTTCATTCAAATTCCTTCATTAACTACTTGAATGAATCGAGTCTCATGAACATGAGTAATAGTTGGAAGTGTAATTATTAACGTTCTTTCTCTATCCTTTTATCTTTCTCACTCTCTTCCTTCCTTCTAATTCAATTTATTGTTCTCATTGATTATTCGGTCTTCTGGCTTCTGAAAGGAGCTTGTTCATAGAAGGTCCCAAATGTCAGGCAGAGACAGACAGCTAGAAGACCTGTACTACTTGCATGCTTCTGAAAGAAGATGACGTTCATGATCACTGTGATGAACTTATTCACAACTCCAATCAGAGTATATGACGTGGCACTGACAAGACTCCGACAAAGCCATCCAGTATAACTAGAAAGAAGAGTTTAGTGAGTCAGTTAGAGTGGTTCAGTAGAGCAATCAATCCTTACCCAATCAATGCAGCGAAGATACTCGAAGTACCAATCACCAACCATCCAGCGGTAGGAATAGATGTAATAGCAAGTAATTTATTATTCAAATTCCCTTCAAAGAATTCAATCAGGAGAAGTAGAGGTAATGAGAGGACAGCACAGTAATAGACAGAGCCCCAGATAGAATCCATCTTAACCGACGAGATAATCACCTTCCCATATGTCATCTCTGTTGTGATCAGAACGAAATAGACTAATACCCAACTATAGGCCGAAAGACCTTCTAACTTCAGCTGAGAGTCACTAATGCAGTAGACGACAGCACCGGCAGCAACTCCTATAAGAGAGACGAGAGACTTGAAAGAAGGGAAAGAACGATTTAATAATAAATATTCAATAATAGACACAGCAATAGGAGAACATGAACGAAATACAATCACTGTTTCAACATTCACAGTTGTTAATGATTTCATATTCGAATAAATAGTGAAAATAAATAAAATCACATATTTTAAATAATACTTGATTTTACTCCATTCTAAACGATCTATCTTATCATAACCAAGAAAATCTATCATAAGAATGATGATAATAGAGATGACGAATTGTATAATTGAAAGTAATGACCCATAAGGGAGGTATTGCAGCGATCCTTTGTTCAGAAGAAGTAAAGTTGAAGAGCAAAGAGAATAGCCGATGCCAGATAAGATCTGAAAAAGGATCATTCATTAGAGATCATGAAGTAGTAGATTCATCAATCAACTTACTGCCTTCATTCTTCTTTTCGCTTCGTTATTTGAATGAAATTTCGCACCATTTCCCCATTTCCCCATTTCCCCATTTCCCCATTTCCCAATATGGGCTCAAGATATTTAAGCTCAAGCTCACAGCAGTATCGAGGTGAACAGTTAAGAAAAAGCTAAATTGATTGAAATAAATATCGTGTTTTGTTGAGTATATCATTCACAGGTGTGTTAGAAAGATGGGATAGTCTATATGGGTTTTGATTTAATGAATTTCTTCTCAAGTAATTTCGACGAAAGTAACTTCAAATGCATGAAAAGTCTCCTCGAATCAAAGACGAGGTGGTCATAATACCGGATATTCTGAGAACTCGTTGTTACATATATTTCTTTTTATTGGTCCTTTTGTTTTGTTAAAACAACGGTTATTGGAATCCCAAGGTATCTCCTATTAAACAAGAGAAGCTGAATATATTATGGTATTAATATGTAAGGCCAAGTACTCCAGAATGTCTAAATTTATATGTCTAAATTTTGGACGACTTGATTTTTGTCGGTATTAGGAATGTGTTCAAGTACTCGTGAGGATGACGGTGCTCTAATTCCGACGAACTGTGTATTGTAAATACCGATAACATAAACCGATACCGATAGTTTGTGAGCGAGATTTTGAAACTTTTCTCAGCAAATGCATTTCATAGCTGTAGTTCTTCCAATTATCATTAATTTTCTTTTCATCTGTCTTCCTGTAGCAGGTGTAACAATATGGGAATGGAAATCACTTCATAGTGATCGTGTTTATTCAATTCCACCGAAAAATGGTGATGAATATTCTGTAGAAGCATTCGAAGAGATGATTAAACCACAAAAGGTTTTCATAGATAAAGTATTTGAAATACCAGGTGGTTTATTAAATCCTGGTATGACATTAGATCCACAGAATTCGTCAAGAGTTTATTTTATTTATCGTATTCCCACCAAGGGGAAATATGAACGAATTGGATGGTTTCTCTTAGAACTACCAACTTTTCAAAGAATCAGTCGACCTGATCGAATTCGTAAGTCCTTCTTATCCTCAAATGTTTCATTTTTATCCTTATTCTTACTCTCTGGTACCTCCTCATAGAGATCCTTGGTGAAGATCGTGCATGGATTCATAATCTTTTTGCTGAAGATGCAAGAATTATTACACATAACTATGAATTACATCTCTATTATAATTTTCATCTCTATAAAAAGACCTTCTTTCATGCAAAATTACATCATTATAACGAAGAATTATATGTCTATGAGAAGTATCATCAAGTATACTTTCAAAGAGAAGATCAAATAAGACATGAGAAAAATTGGATTGCCTTTGAATATTGTCCAAAATGTATCTTTCGTAATGGTGTCTTATCAATAGATTATTTTGATAATTATATGAAGAATCATACAGAAGAGAAAGAATTCATTAAAAATAATATTAAATTATTTTATCCTCATATCAATCAATCTGATAATCATTATAGCTCCGATTATGATTATAGTCATATACAAAATACACAATTATTTTATGTTTATGGTTCTAATCCTTTTATTGTGGTGAAATTATATGAAACAGATGAATATAGTACGAACCTTGCTGAGTTATGTTTCGTGTCAGAGATGATTGGTGATCATGTCTGGAAATGGGGTGAGATACGTGGTGGTAGTCAAGCTTTACCGATCGATGATCATTATTACATTACTTTCTTTCATACAAGAGGTACTTTTACACAATTTGGCATTGCTACATATGTGATGGGAGCATATCTCTTCTCTAGGTAAATCAATTACACTTTACACTCCTTTCTCTCATTGATCTCTCTTATCTGTAGGCATCCTCCCTTCTCTATTACTCATATTACACCAGAACCTATTGTTCATGAGACTTTTTATAATGAAAGTATTTCACAATGGACTTATAAAGCAGTTGATTATGTCATCTTTCCAATGGGTTTAGTCATTGATGATGATTATTTCTATCTATCCTATGGTCGTAATGATAGAAATAGTTGGATAATGAAATTAAAACGTAAAGAATTTTTATCATCATTAATTCCAGTCGAATCAGTCTTATTAGGTGAATCACAGATGAATGAAGACAAGACCGATGTTTTACGTGGTACTTTTCGCTATATTCGTAATTCTACGATGGGTAATTACGTTCCACCAATCGAGTCGTATATTTATAATTATACGGAAACTGATGAAACTTCTACCATTCGAAGAAGATCACATCATCAACAGAAACAACAACATAAACAACGTTTAATACAGCAATATCAAAAACAACTCGCTCGAAGTCAGAAGTTTCGTCTGACCGATACCGTTAATAATCATCGAGATGAATGAATGAATGAGTCAGCGACTGAGTTGCTATTGGTTTGATATGGCCTTTATGAAGAAGCAAGACGATTTTATCAAAATAGTGAAATGCATTTTATATTTCTAATAATAGTTTTATCATACCAATAATGTATCATATCTTTTTATTCCTTTTTCTCTCTGTGTGTTTTCACTCTCCTTTTGCTATCTCCTTGTCTCGTTTTGTCTAGTTTAATTTTGTTAGTAGATAATCTTAGATTCGAGTTCATTCCTCTCTGATGTCAATTCACCAATGTTTAAACCTCACCAACCTTCGATCACTTTTTGTCTAAAATAATTCAAGGTACAGATGATACGCCGCACCTTACAGATTATGTGACACCTTTGAGTACAGCGCGATTAGTTGTAGGAGGTAATCACTGCCCGAAATCGTTTACTCTCATCAAGAATTGACCTCTTCTCTTTGGGTCACAGTCCATCCAACAGAACTATGGAAATTATAAGTCCGCCAATCACTATTTACCACCAAACAAAAAGAACCAGGATGGTATAATCAAGACGAGAAATGAATTAGATGACTTTATTCTTATATTTAGCACACTAAGTGAAATGCTTTACGCGCTAGGAATTCTCTTTCTATTTACTTCCTTAGAAATAGTAAACAGGACGAGTAGACAAGTACTTTCTTAAGTTCTCATTTTCTGACACACGGTTAGCAATTGCAGTTAGACGAGTAACTCCTGCTTCTTGCTCCGCCTTCGCTGCTGCTGGTTCACTGAAGAAGTCTCGTAACAAGTTCCAGACTGACACATCAGCATAGCTCACTTTGTTTCCGACGACGAATACACCAGAAGCATTGGTTGGTAAGCTTCTCTCTAACTTCTCTAACCACTCTTTTAACTCTTCCCCGAACCACTTCGCAATCGCGGCTTCTTTCTCAGGTCCATCGGGAGAAAAGCGGATCTTAGACCATTTGTCCTTAATATCACGAACATTCTCTACAACTGCATCGATCAAGGCTTCTTCTTCGACTGAGCTTCCATACAATCCATATCTGCGACTGATGTATCTTTCGATAGCTTTCGACTGTCCAATCACAACACCGTTCACTTGAAGAATCGGAACGCGATCCATATTGGCAGCAAGGAATCCAGTTTTCTTGCCTGTTTCAAATCTTTCATCATTTTTAATACCTGTAGGGGTGAATTCGACTGTGTATTGCACATTCTCGAACTCAACACCAGCAACATGAAATAAAACTCGAACAACTTCGGTGGATCCCTTGCCAGCGAAGTAGTATAACTTAGGTAAGGAAGAAGACATGGTTAGTGATTTAGTAAATAGTACAGTTGTTTGCAAGTCTCTAAGATCAAGGATCAAAAGTTAAAGGTAATAAATTGTGATGATATTTGATATGATTGTTGCAAGATTGAAGTTTTCTAAATTGTAGGAGAGTGGAGCGCACCTTTGATTTTTTAATTACACACCAGGTCCCCACAGTGCACAAAAAGGAGTGCATCAATGCAAATACAGTGGAATGTAGTGAGGAATGAGAGGAATTGAAGTAAAAATACCCGGAGTGTTTTTGAGATGAACAATTCTACCACCTTATCGTAAATGATTGAAGAGATGGATGAGATTGTGCAATGATATTCATAATTTTATTGCCCTTTTTAAAACAAGGAAATTGAAAAAATAAAAGAAGAAATGTCCGCTGAATGGAAGCCACCTTCAAAAGTAGAAGAACTGTTCGCAAAGGCGAATGGAAGCATTCATGCATCATTTAATGCTGCAACTGCTGGTGCGAGATCTGAGCAAGAGTTACCTGTAGGATCTGCACAATTACAATTATACTCTCTTGCAACCCCTAATGGTACCAATTTCCCTTTTTAATATAATAGAGATTATAACAGATTCGTTCTAGGTCAAAAACTTGGAATTCTGTTGGAAGAACTTGATGTTGAGTATGATGCACATGGTAAGGCATTCATTCGTTCTTCTCATAACACTTAATAAACTTGATCCTCAATTCAGTTATCAATTTGCTTAAGGGAGATCAGTTTACCTCTGGTTTTGTCCAAGTCAATCCTAACTCCAAAATCCCTGCCCTTCTCGATAAGGAAGGACCTGATGGAAAACCCATCAATTTATTCGAGAGCGCTTCTATTGCTCTCTATCTGGGTGAGAAGTATGGTCGTTTTATTCCCCGTGATCCTCGCTTGAAAGCAGAGATGATGAACTGGCTCTTCTGGCAGATGGGAGGCCTCGGACCTTTCGTAGGACAGTTTGGCCACTTCTTTTCATATGCTCCGGCTGAAAAAGTAGAGACGAAAGACTACGGAGTGGCGAGATATGGAATGGAGGTTCAACGACTTTGCTCGTTGTTGGATCAGCATTTGGAGGGACGTCGGTATATGGTAGGGGATGAGTATACATTGGCGGATATCATGATTTTCCCTTGGTATCAAGCTCTTCGAACGGGATACAAACATTCTTCAGGTATTACAGCGAAAGAATTTCTTTCAATCGATCAGTATAAGAACGCTAACGCATGGGCTGAACGTATTTTTGAGAGACCTGCGGTTCAAAGAGGTATTACCGTTTGTCATTTCTCAGATGGAGCTAAACCTTGGCTTAAACCAAAGGCTGAAGAAAAATAATCTACTTTGTCTTGTCTAAGTCCATCACATTGTTTGATTTCATTCTTCCTTTTATATATAAAATAAAAATCCTCCAGGCTGATTCCTTTAATCTCTTCGTATGATATTCATCAACTCTTCTACGCACTTCGCTGTATAATGCTTTGACTGCAGGGTGTTTAGAGTTATTGACCTCGTAATAAGAGTAATGCCAACTCGATCTTTACTATGTCTAGTGGTTGATGGTTCTTTATGTTACCTCTTCTTGAGCATCCTCCCAGAAGTTGATACATATACGGATTCCTGACGCGAACTTTTGCATTTTCATCTTCTCAGCTTTTACACGTAAAGTTGAAACCTTTATGAAGAAGTGTAATCTAAAACGTGTGAAAGCCGAATTAACTTAGTATCCCTCAATCGCGAGTAATGTAGGGATGTAGTCTTTGAAGTTTTCCTTGACGATCATTTGATCCTTTGAATAAGTTTAAAGAACGAACTCTTTGTTTGATCATAGATTAGTTTTAATCCAAATTTAAGACATGGTAATGATCACACCAGCAAGGATTAACATTAACACGGATAACTTTTGGTTTAACTCTCCATTCCCTACTCTCCATTCCCCATTCCCCACTCTCCATTCCCCATTTCCCCATTTCCCCATTTCCCATTCCCCAATAACGATGGACGAGATGAAAGTAGCTAAACCTGATAAATCAAAGCTATCAACGACAGAATTCAATTCTTTATATGATTTCTATAATGCAACAAATGGTCCTTATTGGATTTGGCATAATGTATCGATCAACTCTGTACCGTGGAACTTTTCTATACCTGATGTAAATCCGTGCTGGGATAATTGGCAAGGTTTACAATGTTCATGCGATGCTACAACTTGTTCTGTATCAAAAATCTTTCTTGACCATCATCATTTGACTGGACATTTACCAGATTCGATGGAAAACTTTGATAAAATGTCAATCTTAGTTCTAAGAGGCAATAATATTACTCACCCAATAACTCGATCGATTGGCAATATGACTGAATTACAGGAGCTAGATCTTAGCTACAACCTATTCGATGGAGAGATTCCACCTTCTATCGGAAGGTTATCACAGTTGCAGACTCTTAATCTTGGTGTGAATCGCCTTACTCGAATACCCGATGAGCTCTATGATCTCAGCAATTTAGAGGCTCTTTCGTTATTCAACAATCGGATTGAAGGAATTCTATCACCACGAATAGGGAATCTCTCTTCGCTACAGACATTGCAACTGCAACTGAATAATTTCACATCTCAACCCATCCCACCTCAACTATGCGACCTCAGACAACTAAAAACCCTCGATATGAGTCATACGCTCTTCCATGGACCGATACCAGATTGTTTATATCATATGACCAGTCTTATAAGTTTAACCATGATCGGATTAAATATGAGTTGTACCATAAATAATGCAATAGGTAATTTAACCAATCTAATAACCTTAGATTTCTCTCATGGTTATTTATATGGTACCATTCCTTCCACCTTGAGTAATTTAACCAATCTAATAGATTTATCATTAAATGATAATTATTTCACAAATACTTTACCTTCTTCCATGATTAATATGAAAAACCTTCAAACAGTTTTCTTTCAACAAAACTTTTTACAAGGAAATGTTAATTTCTTTGCTTCTATGAATCTATCGATTCTTTCTTTATATAATAATCAATTTAATGGTCATTTTATTATCCCAGAGGATGGATTAATTGATATTGTTTATTTTGATATCTCAAGGAATCTGTTCTCTGGTCCATTACCATGGAATTCTCTCTGGAAGAATATTCTCATCTATGTAGCATATGAGAATCAGTTTACCGGAAACTTACCAACTTCTACATTAGCGTCATTATCAATAGTCTACTATGTTATTGGACAAAATTTTATTACTTCAACAATCCCAGAAGGTTTTTTTCAAAACTCTGGATATCTTTATAGTCTTGAATTATCAGAGAATTTATTAACTGGTTCCATACCAACTAGCCTCGGACACTTCCCAGAGATTAATCAAATTATATTAACCACGAATTATTTCACTGGTTCTTTACCAGATTTTGGTGATAATACATTAATGGTTGTATTAGATGTTGCATCTAATTATTTATATGGTACAATATCATCTTCTTTATCTCGATTAAAGTATATTGAAGAATTATTTCTTCATTTTAATTCATTTTCTGGTATTATTAATCAATTTATTAATGCAACGATACAAAGACGATTAGTGAATATTGATGTTAGTCAAAATCAATTTACTGGTACTATCCCTACAGATGTTTTCATTTATTGTCGTAAATTAGGATCCTTTGCTGCATCGAGTAATTGTTTTGATGGTTCAATACCTACTGAAATTTGTTATTCCACTGAATTAACTTCATTATCATTAGATGGCTTAACCAGTTCAACAGATTGTAGGAATAGATTACTTCAAGGTCTTCCTTATGTTAATGGATTCACTGTATCTCATTTTATTCAAGGTACAATACCACCGTGTCTCTTTCAAATGAAATCCTTACGATTATTACATTTATCAGGGAATGGATTAACCGGAACCATCGCTGATAATTTTAATTCAACTCCTCTTACACAAGTTTCGTTGTCTCATAATTCATTATCAGGAACGATTCCCAATTCATTGCAATATAGTCGTTGGAATTCAATTGACTTATCATATAATAAGCTGACTGGAACACTAAGACATGATTTTGGAAGTGCTGAAGGGAAGGGTAATGTAACACTGGAAGTTAATCGTCTTTCAGGAAGAATTCCACCAAATATTTTCAATTATAGTGGAATTACGGTATTAAGTGGGAATATCTTTGAATGTAATTTCTTTGGAACAGATTTACCTCAAAAAGATCCCGACGCTGATAATTATGCATGTGGTTCAGATAGTGTTAATAACGTCTTGTATAGTTGGATTGTTGCTTTGATTTGCATTCCTTTATTCTTTTTAATTGTATTAAAATATATACATGGTTTTCATTCATCAATAAAGGATCTGATCACTTGCTGCTTTGATTGTTGGACAACGTGGAGATCTGCTTTAAGGAAAGATGAAAACCGAGTGAATCTTACGCGCTTATCAATCTATTTCTCTGAAGTCCGTCAAGGTGTATTGAGATTAGCAATTTATTGTATGATCGTCTTACTCGTTGTCTTCAGTGTTCTGAAGATTTACAGTGCGTCATACACTTTAGAATATGCCTGGACGACATCAGCAATGCTTATGAATGGAGAAACAGCAGCCATTGTTTTATTCCTTTCTTTAGCAGCCTTTGCTGTTTTATATGTCTTGACATCACAACATGTTGTTAGAAAATTAAATTTAAGAATGCCAAAAGAGAAAAAACACCAAGACAGCGAGAACTTACCAATTGATTCCCCTAAACCATTAAAAGTGAATGATAATTTACTTGAAAATTTTATCATTTACTCCATCATTACTCTACTTGATGTAGTTATTATGGCACTTGCTGACTTTTCTTATGTATATATGGTAATATCCTTTAATGCTTTATTCGTTACCTTTGCTGCTTTAGCCCTTGCTTTATTTCGTTTATTCACCAATCAAGTCATTCTTTGGATGTCCATACCTTGGACATCCAAGTTCATCCGTTGGATGACGAAAGGGAAGAAACATAACCAACATCGCTCTGGTCGAACGAAAAGCAGTATAGAAATGAAAATTGATCAAGAATATTCAATTAATGATATATCCTTTCTTGAAAATTTAATTTTATTTAATAATATTATTATTCCTGGATTAGCAATTGTTTTCATCTTACCTGATTGTTTTTATAATGCTTTATTTGCTGCTGATGCGATTAGTTCTTCTTATCCTTATGAATCTTGTTATCAATATACCCCTGTACTCGAACAAAATCGCAGATGTGAAACATACGGAGGATTAGTTCAATATTCACCACCTTATATTTATAGTTATCAATGTAGTTCGAAAATTGTGATTAATTACGTACCTGTATATGTGTTAATGTTTATCCTTGCTGGTGTGATTATACCATGTCTTAAATTTGGATTAAAACTAGTGTATGATCAAACAAAGGAAAGTGAAGGTGAAGGAAAGAATCAAGGGAATCCAAAGATTCGAAGATTAATTGAATTATTTCTACCAGAATATTTTAAAGATTTTCAAAGTGATATTAAACCTGCATTAACCGAAGGAAGAGATACACTTACCAGCGAGACAATGTATAGTCGAACAATTTTTATTGGAGGTGAAAAGAAGAAATTATTATTCTCTAAACTTACTATGACGATTCATATTAATTCTTATTTAACGATTTTAATGTGCTTTGGTGCTTTGTTTCCTCCCCTTGCTTTGATTGCTGTTCTTACTATCTTTAGTATCACTTATTTTGAGGAGTTATGGATTGGATGGTTGTTGACGGAGACTAGAAACTTAGGATTAGGATATATGTGGTATGAAGAGCAGATTGAGAGAGAATGTGAAGGAATTGAAGAGAGTAGTAACTTGACTATTTGGTCGACGCTGATAGTGTCTTGTGGTTTATATGGGTATATCATTTTTGATACCATGGGAGATACCTCTGGATGGGAAGAAGCACTACCAATGTCTTTATTAATGATGTTATTTCCTTTATTCTTTATGTTTGTTTTTGGATTGCGTAGTCGATGTTCTTTCGTTGCCTTAAACCGTGATGTCAAAGATTCTTCATTGACAACAAAACTAGTCTCTGATCATACCAGTTTTAGTGACAATGAAGTTGATAATCCCTTGAATCGTCGTTCTTCACTTCAAATGGTTTCAACAAACCATTCGAGAGCATCTGAAGTGATAGAATAATTTCATAGTATGGTTGGTTTGACTTTGATTGTTTTTAAGTTTTCGATTCTTTGTACTGTGATGATGAGAAATGGAAAATTGTTCATTAATGATCATAATATGAGAAGTATGTAAAATGCTCTATCTTATGTATTTTTCTTGTGCATTGACTAGGGATTTTTGCATCTTCATATTGAATTTATTTCTCCTCTTTAAAATGTAAAGTACATCACCTAAAATGGAAAATATATTGAAAGTTTGCTCTAATAGTAAAAGATGAATGAATATAAATAAATTTACAAGTTATCTGTGCTCTAAAGGATCAACATCATCGGAAATAAAAAGACACAAAGGCGAGATAGAAAAGATTATGTTTCGAGATTTCAATGATAAATTAATGAGATGAACTTTCCTTTACGGAAATGAGTTTATGATATTGACGCATAATGTTTTCAAAAGCTTGTAATTGAAAGGGTTTTGGTAAAAACTCATCAATTCCGATTTCATAAGCCTCACTAATCGTGATGTTATCAGTAGTTGCACTCATAGCAACAATCAAATGATGAAGGGATGGAGAATAATGGATTGAAGAAGATTCAGGGGTCAAAGATCTTTCTATTTCTCGAATTCTTTTCGTTGCTTCAATTCCTGTCATTATAGGCATTTGAATATCCATTAATATTGCATCAAAGAGAGGAAGCTTCCTACGCTGGCGAAGAGAAGTTTGATCTTGCAGTTCGACAAATTTCTCAACAGCCTCTAATCCGTTTGAAGCCCTTGTTACACGATAGCCATGCTTCTCTAACACAAGTTGAAGCATCTTCAAAATTGGCAATGAATCGTCGACGACTAGAATATGCGGCTGTAATGAATTCTCGAGTGAGGATAATAAGGGTGCCTCGTCGTCTTTTTCGTGAAAATCTCCGATATTTGTTGGGAACGACACTTTCTGAATAACCTGTCTCTGGATATTCGATGTATGTTCTTCTTTCGCAGCGCTCTTCAACCGACCCGAAGATTGTTTATTCGATCGTTCGGCGATTATATCAAAGAAAGATTCATCAGGAGGGCTTTGAATGCCTCCAGAAGGCTTTTCTTGCCTCTCCATCGATCCGACGGTGGGGAAATAAGGAATAGTGAACCAAATAATCGTTCCCTGTTCTTTACCAGATTTGGATGCTACTCCGTATTTGCCTTGTAAGGCTTCAGTCCTTTTAGCAAGGCACCGAAGACCTAATCCAGAGCCACCAATATCTCTCTTTTGATTAAAGTCAAAGTGAGGATCTTGGAAGACACATTGAGCAAGATCTTCGTCATTAATTTTTAAATTTGGATCCTTTGTTTGTTTCCCAGTAATTGTATTCGCAATCCCAACCCCAAAATCTTCAACTTGAAAGCAAAGAAACTTATCGATGGATTTAATGTCTTTTGTTTCTTGAGAGGGTACAGTCAAATCAACATGTTCTTCTAGTAAGAACACTCGAACAAACGAAGTTTCTTCAATGGAATATTTCACGGCATTCGATATCAAGCATAATAAATTATCTTGCAACCATTGTCGATCAGTAATAACATAGTCACTAATATTCGTATCAATATCTGATTCCACACAAACCTTTCCTTGTAAATCCTTGACAACTCCGATTGGTGTCAGAATTGCTTCTCTGATATTTACTTTCTCCAAAACAGGAGTTAATGGAATACCATGAGAAATCTTGGTATAATCTGTGCAACGATTAATAGTCATTAGGAAACTATGATAGGTTCCAACTAACGAATCAATCGTTCTCTTCATAAAACCAATTCCTTGAAGGAAAGGTTGACGATATGTTCCACAGACATCCGGAGAAAGACTCATAACCAATTTCCCAAATTCATTCATAGAATCTCGAAGACTCTCAAATCCTTGAATGAAAGCAGATAATGGTGATTTTAAATCATGCGCCACTGACGCGATGAGTTGTCTCATTTCATGGCTTAGTTTCTCAGCTAAAGCTCTCTCTTCAGATGATTGATTCTTTATCATCTCATAATACCGAGTGGTAAAGAAGAACAACTCCATCGACTGCATTCGATATAGGAGCATAATAAATACACTAAAGAGAACGTTTAATATTACCCAATCGGCAGCAACATAACTCTCAAAATAAATCGTATAAAACAGAGTAAACACGATGCTAATTGCTAGGTTAATTAAAGCATGACCAATGGTGAGGAACGGGAAAATAAGATAAAAGATAAACGGAAAGTTCAGTATGATGAAGGTTATATCCATTGGGATGTCGTGGAAGCTCCTTCCGGTTGAACAAGAGAATATATGCACAAAACTTAATGATGAGCAAGTGTTGAAGGCGCGAAATAAAGCAACAAGACATGTTGTAAGAGTAAAGCTATAAGTAACCAATGTTTCTCCAAGTATGAAATATTTCCTATAAATGCTCTGTTGCGCCTTGACAGAAATCACGACTCTTGAATACACTACAACCCAAAATAATGCCACTGAAAAGATGAAAGAAACAATTGCGAGGAAAATTAAAGGTAATGTATGTACATTAAGAAAGAATAAAGTCCAAAAACATATAAATGTTATTGTCACAAAGACTGCAATAATTATCCCAACAAGAGGAGAGGTACTTGCGACCCTAAACAAATAAAATTGTTTACGAAGTCGTTTCTCACGAAATTCAAGACGAAAACTGACTTGTTGGGCAAAGGACCAGCAATTCTTCACTGCCGAGTCGGTCTCTAAGTCGATCTGTGGACTTTCATGAGCTCCTTTCGGAGAAAACCAATGCTCCTCTTTCCTTGACGAGTAATCCTTGGACTCTTCTTGTTGATTCTCCACATCCCCATGAGTTTCTTGCTTCATCTTGCTCTAGATAATTCACTTACTCGCGAAGCTCAAAAACCCCGGAATCGGTTTTTGGAAAAGTGGAGAGCACATAGTGCACAGTTTTGAAATATCTTGAAAGACGCGATCAGGATTCAAAATACAGTGTGAAGTTATCAATCTCACAAATTTTAAAAATACAAGTCTCTTTGATCTCACGAACAAACAGCTGAATCTATTCTCATATCAACGCGAATATACCACGAAATTTCAAGTACAAAACAAACAGGATGAAGAAAACAGTAAATACAATGAGAAAATGTGACAAGACACAGTCCTATTTTGGGGAGTTTAGATAGAGATAGAGAAAGGATAACGAAGTTTCCTATAAATAAAAACGCACTTGTACTTGAAGCTATCGTGGAGATTGATGCACCAAAGATTGCCTCACAATTAGACCCATCTTCAAGTGCCAAAAAGGGGGTAAAGAAAATAAATAAGAAGAAACCTCAAACGTAGAAAAAGAAAAAGAAAAATAATAAGAAAACACACAAGTAACCGAGTAAAAAAGAGGATAGAAGCAGCTTTAAGGTAGTTGGACTCAAATCAATTCGCCACTCTTTCCATACTTCTCTTCTGCTCTTTTTATTGCTCCTATAAATGCTTCCATCGAAAATGGTTTCGGTAAAAAATCATCGATCCCAGCCCTCAACCCCTCCTCCATCGTCTCATTATCTGAGTTCGCCGACACTCCTATCACGATCTGATGCTCACTACTCCCACTGCTCTTCTCACCAGCTCGGATTCTTCTCGTCGCTTCTAATCCATCCATCACTGGCATCTGCAAATCCATTAACACTACATCATATTTCCCTTCACTCAACAGGCCCAACGCTATCTGACCATTCTCCGCCACCGTTACATCATGTCTCTGTCTGTTCAGCAACAACTTCATCATCTTCGCGATCGAAGGAGTATCTTCCGCCAAGAGAATTCGTAGATCTGTCACATGGTCGTTTGCTTTCATTG
>VFQN01002834.1_pt1 | contig 25947 bp, 23 predicted proteins | sample 3512371 | NCBI WGS metagenome assembly VFQN01 (sample SAMN10412370, study PRJNA504923) | tailings metagenome | isolation source: Replicate 2 from Balatoc abandoned mine | place: Philippines: Itogon, Benguet | collected 2017-08-28 | reverse complement strand
AGGTCAGCGCGTGCTGGGCGCGTCGCGACGTCGACGGGATCGTCGCGTGCTTTGCAGAAGACGGCGAGTTCCGAAATGCCAAGGGTCCGGACGTATGGGGGAAGACCTACAAGGGGAAGGACGAGATCCGCGCCTTCTTCACGGCGCTGTTTGCCAGCAGCTCTGACATTCAGTGGAAGCACTCCGCCGACTACGTCTCCGGCAATAAGGGCGTTACCGAGTGGCTCCGCAGCGCGACGCTCGCGGACGGCACCAAGCAAGAGTGGCTCGGCTGCGACCTCTACACCTTCCGCGACGGCCTTATCGTGTGCAAGGACACCTACATCAAGGTCGTCGGATAGAGGACGGGACGGGCTGCGATGGTCACCCGGCGAGCTTCGCGAGCGCAGCCCAGTCGAAGGCGACGCCATGGCCCGGCCGATCGGGCGCGATGGCGTTGCCGTCCTTGAGCACGAGCGGCTCGGCGATATAGCGGTCGAGACCGAAGCCGTGCACTTCGAGGAAGCTGCGGTTGGGCGCGGCGGCGAGCAGGTGCACCGACACGTCGTGTGCGCCGTGCGAGGTCACGGGCAGATTGAAGGCCTCGGCAAGGTGCGCAACCTTCATGAAGACGGTGACGCCGCCGCAGTTGGTGACGTCGGGCTCCGGATATGTGACGCCGCCTGCCGCGATCAACGCCTTGAACTCGTAGAGCGAGCGCAGGTTCTCGCCGGTCGCGATTGGCAGCCCGCCCTCCGCAACGACGCGCGCATGGCCGGCGACGTCATCGGGAATGATCGGCTCCTCGAGCCACACGAGATCGAACGGCTGGAAGGCGCGGGCGCGCCGGATCGCCTCGTCCGCCGTCCACGCCATGTTGGCGTCCGCCATCAGCGGAAAACCGTCGCCGAGGTGCGCGCGCAAGCCGCTGACGCGCGCGACGTCCTCCGACATCCGCTTGCGCCCGACCTTCATCTTGATGGCGCGGAAGCCCTTCCTGACGTTGGCGTCGTGCTCCTTGACGAGGTCGTCGGGTGAGAGGTGGAGATCGATGCCGCCCGCATAGCACGGCACGGCCGGATCGTTCCCGCCGAGCAGCCGCCAAAGCGCAAGTTTCGCGCGCCGCGCCTTCAGATCCCACAGCGCCGTGTCGAGCGCCGATAAGGCGAGCACCGTCGGGCCGCCGCGCCCACCATAGTGCAGGCCCCACCACACCTTCTGCCAAAGCTGCTCGATCCGGTCGGCATCCTGGCCGACGACGATCTCGTGAATGTCGCGCGCGAGCAGGTGCGCGATGGCGCCGCCGCCATGGCCGGTGGTGTAGGTGTACCCCATGCCCTCGGCGCCGTCGGTGTCGCGCACGCGCGCGGTGACGAGCTCGAAGGTCGTGATGGTGCCGTGCGTTGAATCCGACAGCGGTACCGGCAACGGCACGCGGTAGTAGCCGGTCTCGACCTTCTCGATGGTTGCCATGGTGCGCGTCTCCCGTATGATTCTTGTGGCCGACGCATCGCGCCGGTCCCGTCCGGTCGCGTGCGCCTTGGGGCCACACTACCAAGTCACGGCCGGCGAACAATGTCCGCCGGCCTGCCGGGTGCCATGCAGGGTGAGGAGGTGCGGCGCCGGGCTTTATTTGATGATGCCGCAGGCCTGGCGATCGCCCGCGTTGCCGGCCGGCTGGCCCGCATAGTCGTCGGTGCCGCCGTGGATCATCAGCGCCTTGCCGCGAATGGCGGTGTCGCCGCCGTCGAGCCGTACCATCGAGTTGAAGACCTGGGCGCGCAGAACGCCATCGGCGCCGACGTACTGGTTCGGCATGTCACCGGCGTGCGGGCCCTTGGGCGAATTGAAGCCGTGCTCGGCCTTGCCCGGATTGAAATGGCCGCCCGCTGACATGTGCCCGCCCGTGTGGTCGCAGGTGCCGGTCTCGTGGACATGGAACGCGACCCACTTGCCCGCCGGCAGCCCGTTCACCTCGATCTCGATCAGCACGCCCTTATCGGTGCCGGTGAGCTTGGCCGTTCCCGCTTCCTTGCCTGCCTTGCTGATGAAGGTTGCGGTGGCCGTCGATGAGCCTTGCGCCAGTGCGCTGGCGCTGGCTGCAAGTGCGAGAGCGGCCGCGCAAGCCAGAAGCTGCTTCATGAGCTGAACCTCCCAGTTCCCCGATGCTTATTTCGTTGGTCAACCACCACAGCGCCGTGTTCGTTCCTCGCCGTTGAACCAAGAGGTCAGGTGCGCGTTGACGGTCTGAGGACGCTACAACAGCGGAGAGACGTGATGCCAGCCAAATCCAAGGCGCAGCAGAAAGCCGCCGGCGCGGCGCTGTCAGCGAAGCGCGGTGAGACCATCAAAGCAAAGCTCGAGGGCGCCTCGCGGCAGATGGCCGATTCGATGAGCGAGAAGGAGCTTCACAAGATGGCGTCGACGCCGCGCAAGGGTAAGCCGGCACGCGTCGCGAAGAAGAAGCCGGCAGCGAAAGCGACGCGACGGTCGAAATCGTAGTCTCGCGCGCGTTAAGGATGAAGCGGCGTAGTTGCCTGCAGCCGCCCGCCACATGATCGGGGGATCGTTTCATGTGAGGGCGGGTATGCGGCGGTGCGGCAAACAAAAACTAGACTATATTAGTCATCAATTGTAGCAAGTCCCCATGGCGGCTGCAGTGCCAAGGGTCTGAATGACCCGAAGAATAGGCATCGACGGGCATCTTTGCCGGCGTCGTCGCAGAGGGATATTCTGACGTGAGCATCCACTACTCGAGTGCTCGTGCGATGTTGGCGCTGGCTTGCCTGGTGCTGTCGGCGGCGGCGACCGCGGGGCTGGCGGTGGCGCAGGACGCCTCGCCGGGAACTCGTGTTGAGCAGCCCCCTGCGCCCAATTCTGTCGCTCCGCCCGCTCCCCCCAAATCGGTGCCTTCCGGCGAGACGACACCCTCACCCATGGCTGGGCAGCTTCCGCCAGGGCATCCGCCTATCCCTATCGCTGTCCCGCCGGCCGGGATCGATCGCGCGCATCTGCCGAGCGATCTCTCGCCGTGGGGCATGTTCATGGCCGCCGACATCGTCGTCAAAGGCGTGATGATCGGCCTCGCCGTCGCGTCGCTTGCCGTGTGGACCGTATGGCTCGCCAAGTTGATGGAGCTGCTTGCCGCGCGCCTCGCCTTGCGTCGCGGCCTCCTCGTGCTCGGCACCGAGGCGACGCTCGACGGCGCCGTCACGCGCTTGACCCGCCGCACGGCTGCCGCCCGCGCCATGGTGCGCGCCGCGCAGTACGAACTGGAGATGTCGCACGACGTGCTGATCGGCGGCACCGTCAAGGAGCGGGTCGCATCACGCCTCGCGGAGATCGATTCTGCGCTGGGACGGCGGATGCGGCGCGGCATGGGCCTCCTCGCGACCGTCGGCGCGACGGGACCGTTCATCGGCCTGTTCGGGACGGTATGGGGCATCATGAACAGCTTCATCGGCATATCGAAGTCGCAGACGACGAGCCTCGCCGTTGTCGCGCCGGGCATCGCCGAGGCGCTGCTCGCGACCGCCATCGGCCTCGTCGCCGCCATTCCGGCGGTGATCCTCTACAACCAGCTCAGCCGCTCGATCGTCAGCTACCGCGCCGTCGTGCGCGAAACGTCGGGTGAGGTGGAGCGCCTCGTCTCGCGCGAGCTCGACCGCCGCATGGTGGCCAAGCCCTCGCCCGCGTTGGTCCGCAGAGGATAGGCGCGATGGCAGGTGGGATCCGAGAGAGCGATGACGATGATCTCGACATGCAGCACGAAATCAACGTCACGCCCTTCATCGACGTGATGCTGGTGCTGCTGATCATCTTCATGGTGGCGGCGCCGCTCTCGACCGTCGATATCGCCGTCCAGCTTCCCGCTGCGACCGCCAAGCCGCAGCCACGCCCGGAGAAGCCGATCTACGTCACGATCAAGTCGACGTTGGAAATTGCCGTGGGCGAGGATGTCATTCCGGCCATGATGTTCCTGCCGACTGTCGCGCGCGTCACCAATGGCAATCGCGACACGCGCCTGTTCCTACGCGCCGACAAATCGGTGCCCTACGGTGCGCTGATGACCGTCCTCGATCAGCTCCGCGCGAATGGCTACCTGAGGGTTGGCCTCGTTGCCCTCGAAGCGGCGCGACCCGACGCGATCAACGTGCCATCGACGCCGCCACCGGGACATCCGTAGTTTGGCACCCTTCCCCAGCAGGCTGCGGCCACAATTGAGACCTGTCGAGGCAGCCGCCGCGGGCATACCGCCTCGCAGTAAGGCGATAGCACCTCTTTCCAGCAGCCCGCGGCCAAACAAATAAAGTTCGCCATTCGTTCGACCCAATCATCTGCTGATATGCGCACGTTCCGATGAGCAACGGCGCGCCGGTTAAGGATCTCTTAACCTTGCCCGGGCAGGCTCGATCCGCGGATGGCTCTTGCCGTTCCGCGAGGTCGTGGGTCAACCTGCTCACGGTCCTGTACGGGGTGGTGTCAGTCGAGAGTGGCGTGATGGGCGTTCGTCGCATGCGTGGCGGTGCGAAAGCGGATTCGATCCTGGTCGGCGATTGCCTTCAGGAGCTGGCCAAGCTGGCGGACGCGAGCGTCGATCTCGTCTTCGCCGATCCTCCCTACTACCTCCAGCTCGATCGCGAGCTGCTGCGCCCCAACAATACGATCGTCGACGGCGTCGATGACGCCTGGGACAAGTTCGACGACTTCGCATCCTACGATCGCTTCACTCGCGCGTGGCTGAGCGAGTGCCGCCGCATCCTCAGGCCCGATGGCGCGATCTGGGTGATCGGCTCCTACCACAACGTGTTCCGGCTCGGCGCGGCGCTGCAGGACCTGGGCTTCTGGATCCAGAACGACGTCGTGTGGCGCAAGACCAACCCGATGCCGAATTTCCGCGGCAAGCGGTTCACCAATGCGCACGAGACGCTGATCTGGGCCGGCCGCGATCGCAAGGCGCGCGTGACGTTCAACTACGAGGCCATGAAGGCCGGCAACGACGACCTGCAGATGCGCTCGGATTGGCTGTTTCCGATCTGCTCGGGGCCGGAGCGGCTGAAGGACGACGGCGGTCGCAAGGCGCATCCGACGCAGAAGCCGGAAGCGCTACTGCAGCGCGTGCTGCTCGCCTCGACTAAGCCGGGCGACGTGGTACTCGATCCCTTCTTCGGCACTGGAACAACTGGCGCGGTCGCGCGCCGCCTCGGCCGCCACTACATCGGGATCGAGCGCGACACCGACTACGCTGCGGCAGCGAAGGAGCGCATCGCGAAGATCACGCCGCTCGAGCCGATCGACCTGGAAACCATGCGCTCGAAGCGCGCCGAGCCGCGCATCCCGTTCAATGCGATCATCGAGCTCGGCCTGCTGCGGCCGGGCGCGCGCCTCACGGACGAGCGCGGCCGCAATCGCGCGCACGTGCGTGCCGACGGAACGCTCGCGCTCGAATGCGGCGATCGCACGCAGGGCTCGATTCATCGCCTCGGTGCGGCGGTGCAAGGGAAGGCCGCGTGCAACGGCTGGACGTACTGGCATCATGAGGTCGAGGGCAGACTGCAGCCGATCGACTCACTCCGGGAGATTGCCCGGCGCCAGCTCGCGATCGTGCCACCGCAGCCGCTCGTTGCAGCGGAATAAGCAGAGCGCGCGCCGTCGCCGGCACGCGCTCATATGCAACACTGCGGCGATCGGGTGGATTACTTCGACTCGCCCTGGATCTGTGTGACCGCTGTCTCCAGGAACTTGTACATCGCGTCGCGGATCTCCGTGTCGCTGACGGCGATCTTCTTGGCGTCAAGGTCTGCGCGGATCTTGCGGAAGACGTCGTCGTCGCCCTTTTCCTCGAGATCGGCCTTGCGAACAGCTTTGACGTAGTCTTCGAGCGCCGTGCCGGTAAGACCAAGTTTGGCCCCAGCCCATTCTGCAATCATTTTATTACGACGTGACTCAGCCCTGAACTTGAGATCTTGATCCAACGCGAACTTCTTCTCGAACGATTTCTCCCGCTCGTCGAACGTCGTCATGTGGCTCTCCGGTTGAAGCAGCGTTGCCGGCGTGTCACAGCCGGTTTGGTTTCCCGGGTGCACGCCCTATGTTGGTTTCAGGCATATCGTGAACGCTCCCGCCAAATCAACCATCTCCCGTTGATGAACGGCGTGCACCGTGACTATCCGGGGGTCCTCGTTGTTTCCCGGTCTGGGTTCGGATAGTCTCGCGGACAAGAGCAGACATGAGCATTCGGCGGGTGGCGTGCCGTTTTGGGAGCGGCGCGCGGAAGGGTTCCGGACCGTTGATTCCGACCAGCCCGCGACCGGCTCGTTCGCGCCACAGCAAGGACACCGTAAAGGACGAACGACAATGAATAGGCGGCGCCGCATCTACGAGGGCAAGGCGAAGGTGCTGTACGAGGGCCCCGAGCCCGGCACGCTCATCCAGCATTTCAAGGATGACGCCACGGCCTTCAACAACAAGAAGCACGCCCTGATCGACGGCAAGGGCGTCCTCAACAACCGTATCTCCGAGTACATCTTCCAGAGGCTCGGCGAGATCGGCGTGCCGACGCACTTCATCAAGCGCATCAATATGCGCGAGCAGCTTATCCGCGAAGTGGAGATCATCCCGCTCGAGGTCGTAGTGCGCAACGTCGCGGCCGGGTCGCTGGCAACGCGCCTCGGCCTCGACGAAGGCTCGCCGCTGCCCCGTTCCATCGTCGAGTTCTACTACAAGAACGACAAGCTTAACGACCCGATGGTGTCGGAAGAGCACATCACCGCGTTCGGCTGGGCCACACCGGCCGAGATCGACGAGGTGATGCAGCTCGCGCTGCGCGTCAACGACTTCCTCGTCGGCCTGTTCCTCGGCATCGGCATCCGTCTCGTCGACTTCAAGGTCGAGTTCGGGCGGCTGTGGGAGCAGAACGACAACATGCGGATCGTGCTCGCCGACGAGATCAGCCCGGATTGCTGCCGCCTGTGGGATGTCTCGAGCGGCGACAAGATGGACAAGGACCGCTTCCGCCAGGATCTCGGCGGCCTGATCGAAGCCTACCAGGAGGTTGCCCGTCGCCTCGGCGTGCTGACCGAGAACCCGCGCCCGAAGGGCTCGGGACCGGTGCTGGTCGCGACCAACACCGGCAAGCCCAATTGACTGGTGATTGTGAAGTGATGCGAAAGAGCCGGGCCAGAGGGTCCGGCTTTTTTCATTTGTGCGGGGCAGATCGCGCAATTGACGCGTTGCCAGAGCGGTCCGGCTTGGGGTATCGACCGCACAGAACATCGTAAAGGACACGCGCCGTGGCCGAGACCGAGATCCGCCCCTTCAACATCAACTTCGGCCCGCAGCATCCCGCCGCCCACGGCGTCCTCCGTCTGGTGCTGGAACTGGACGGCGAAGTGGTCGAGCGCGTCGACCCGCACATTGGGCTCCTCCACCGCGGCACCGAGAAGCTGATCGAGCACAAGTCGTATCTGCAGGCGATCGGCTACTTCGACCGCCTAGACTACGTCGCGCCCATGAACCAGGAGCACGCCTTCTGCATGGCGGCGGAGAAGCTCCTCGGCCTCGAGGTGCCGAAGCGCGCCCAGCTCATCCGCGTGCTCTACTCCGAGATCGGCCGCATCCTCTCCCACCTCCTCAACGTCACGACCCAGGCGATGGACGTCGGCGCCCTGACGCCGCCGCTGTGGGGCTTCGAGGAGCGCGAGAAGCTGATGGTCTTCTACGAGCGCGCGTCCGGCTCGCGGATGCACGCCAAGTACTTCCGCATCGGCGGCGTGCACCAGGATCTGCCGGGCCAGCTCATCGCCGACATCCACGCCTGGTGCGACCCCTTCCTCAAGGTCTGTGACGACATCGAGGGGCTGCTGACCGACAACCGCATCTTCAAGCAGCGCAACGTCGACATCGGCACCTTCACGCTCGCCGAGGCGATGGCGTGGGGCATGTCCGGCGTCATGCTGCGATCGGCGGGCGCCGCGTGGGACTTGCGCCGCGCACAGCCCTACGAATGCTACTCTGACCTCGAGTTCGACATTCCGATCGGCAAGAACGGCGACTGCTACGACCGCTACGTGATGCGCATGGTCGAGATGCGCGAGTCCACCCGCATCATGAAGCAGTGCTGCGAGAAGCTCGCGTCCGCCGAGGGCCAGGGGCCGCATGTCGCCCAGGACAAGAAGGTGGTGCCGCCCAAGCGGGCTGAGATGAAGCGCTCGATGGAGGCGCTGATCCACCACTTCAAGCTCTACACCGAGGGCTTTCACGTGCCGGCCGGCGAGGTCTATGCCGCCGTCGAGGCGCCGAAGGGCGAGTTCGGCGTCTACCTCGTCGCCGACGGCTCGAACAAGCCCTACCGCTGCAAGATCCGCGCGCCCGGCTTCCCGCACTTGCAGGCGCTCGACCCGTTCGGCAAGAAGCACCTGCTCGCCGACGTCTCCGCTATCCTCGGCTCGTTCGACATCGTGTTCGGCGAGATCGACCGGTAGGGCTGTCGGCGATCAGCGCGGCCCGGTGTTGGAGAGCGGAAACCTCTCCAACTGCGCCATCGTATCGTCGAGCGTGGCGACCTCGGCCCAGCCGACCTTCATCATCTCGATCGCCGGACCGTGCAGGTGCGGCAGCGTCGTACCCGTCGCCTCCTCGACCACGATCGGCAGGTAGTCGCGAAACATCGCGTCCTTGGACGAAGCGGCGACGCACTGGTTGGTCAGCACACCAGTGAAGATGACGGTCTCTGCGTTAAGGCTGCGAAGCAGCGAGTCGAGATTGGTATTGAAGAACGCGCTGAGGCGCGTTTTCTCGACGTACCAGTCCTCCGCCAGTGCACCGAGAGGTTCGTAGATTTCGTAGCCCCAGGTGCCCTGTCGCAACCCGCCGTCGCGCAGAAATGGCCGCTGGCGCATGAACGGGCCGCCGTCGATCACGCCCCTGGTGCCATGCCGGGTCCAGATCACCGGCACGCCGCGGCGGTGCGCTTCCGCCGTCAGCCGTGTGATCGGCTCGATCGACCGGCGCATGTGGGTGATGTCGACCCCCGATTTTGCGTAGTGCCCCTTGGGCGAGAGGAAATCGTTTTGGGCATCGATGTGAACGAGGGCCGTCCGGCCGGGCACAAGATCGGTGTGAATGGGCTCGAAAGGCATGATGCCTGCGTTCTCGGCGGGGGCGCTCACTCTAGTGGTCCTTTGCTGATCAGCCGATGGCGAGCGCCATTGTCGGCGAGGATTCAACCGCCTTCAACCGCGGCCTTCGCATCCGGCCCCTGCATGTACGGCGCACGGTCACCGAGCTCGCGCAGGTCCGGGTCCATGGCGTCGAATGCGAAGCGCGGGCCGATGGCGCGGAAACCGACGTTGATCACCGGGTTGACGTGGCGGAAGTACACCCAGGACCGCTTGAGCTTGCTGCCGAGCCGGACCTTGACGCGATAGCCCGTGTGCCCGCTCTGCATCCACGTCTTGCCTTCGGCCATGGCGACGCGCGCGACCAGCATCCAGTTGAGGAAGTAGAGGTTGTAATCACGGGCGAGCGGGTAGCGCATCCCCAGGTACTTGCCGATGATGCGGTCGTCCTCGATGAGGAAGATGTTGAAGCTCGCGAGCACGCCGCCGATCCGGCAGATCATCAGCCGGGCGCGGGGCCCGAGCGCCTCGAGGACGGCGCGGAAATAACGCGGCGGCACGTTGTCGAAGTCGTCGTAGTCGGCCTTGCGGTGCGATTTCGTTTCCTCGAACAAGCTGACGATCTCATCCTCGAGCCCGTCGATCGTCGCCGGGAAGGACACCTCGACATCCTTGAGATGCTTGAGCTTGCGCCGGATCTCGTTGCGGAAGGGACCGTTGAGGCTCGCGATGTAGGCGGCCTCGTCGGGGAAAGGCAGATGCAGGATCGCGACCGGCAGCGTCGGCACTGCCGCAAAGCGCGCGCGATCCATCAGCGGCGCCGCCCACGCGCGATCCTGCGCGGTCATGTCCTTGAGGGCGAGCAGCTGCGCGCGGCTCGCCTTGCCGGCCTCGCCAAGCGCGCCGAGCAGCGCTTCGAACACGCTGTCGCGCTCCGTCGCGGAGAGCCGCGCGTCGATGCCGATCGGGCACTCCTCGGTGAGCGGCGATCCCAGGCCGACGACCGGAGCATTGACGAGCCGCGGCGCATGCCGGTTGAGCCACTCGCCGAATGGCTGCAAGCGAGCAGGGAACGACATGTCGAGCCGATAGTTGACCTTGAAGGTCGGCGAGGCGCCGATCAGCGTGTCGTCTCTGAAGACCGCAACGGCGCCGAGCGCGAAACCTTCCGGGGCTGCGGCCTCGCAGGCGCGGAAATAGTCCCAGCCCTCGACGCTGCCGGGAAACAGGCGCGTCCAGTCCGCCGCATCGAGATCGGCGACGCTGTCGAGAACGCGCGTGGTCAGCACGTTTCGCATCCCGGATGACGCAGTAGTATCATCAATGGACTCATAAACTTATGGCGCAACGCGAGGCATCAGACGCCGACACTATCCGCGCGCGCCAACAATTCCGAGCAAACTTTCGCCTCTAAAATTGATGATCCTAGATTAACCATAATGTCCAACAGAGGGCGCCATGATCGCTTGAAAGAGTATGACTGCTGCCATCATGGAATTGCGGCACAACAACCATCCATCAAACAAACAACAAACGCCTGTGTTCTGGAAATGACCCAAAAAGATTTGACCCTTAACATAGCCGGCAATCGCGTCGGCTTGCTGCTGCTGCACGGATTGTGCGGTACGCCGCTCGAAATGCGCTACGTCGCCTATGGCGCCGCGCGTGCCGGCTTCACGGTCCATTGCCCGCTGCTCGCCGGCCACGGAGGCGCGGAGTCCGACGTCGCGTCGGCCACCTGGCAGGACTGGTACGAGAGCGCCGAAACTGCACTCCATCGCATCCGTGAGAATTGTGATGTCGTGATCGTCGGCGGGCTGTCGACGGGCGCGCTTCTGTCGCTGCTCCTGGCAGCGCGTAATCCGAAGCTCGTGCAGGGGACGATGTCCTATGCGCCGACCATCTGGCTCAACGGCTGGGTCATCCCGTGGTACGCACGCTTCTTTAACCTCGTGCACATGAAGTGGTTCGCCAACCTCATCGACTTCCCGGACAAGGAGCCACATGGGATCAAGGACGAGCGCGTCCGCGATTTCGTGCGCAAGGCGTTCCTCAACAAGGAGTCCGCGGTGGCGGGCCTGCCGAGCACGCCGGGCGGTGCCGTCCTCGAACACCGCTGGCTGTCGCAGACCGTCCGTCGCGAAATCGGCAAGACGAGGCAACCGGCACTGCTGATCCATCCCCGCGAGGATGATTACGCCCACCTCAACAACGCGGAGTTCCTGCAGAAGAAGCTCGCCGGCCGCGTCGACACCGTCATCCTCGACGATAGCTACCACAACATCACTATCGACAAGCAGCGCCAGATCGTCGTCGATCGCACGGTGGCGTTCGCCAATCAGGTGGTGGGCGAGATCGAGGCGGCGAAGGCGCAGTCCGCCCAGAACGCGAGCAAGGCGGCGAACGAGACCGAGGCGCCCGCTCGCAAGTCTGCCCGCTTGGCGTAGGCCCGCTAATCCAGCACGCTCGACTTGACGATCGCGTCGTGGACCGCGTCGGCGGCCGCGGCGTGTCCGAGCGCGTTCGGGTGGAAGGCGCCGCTGGAGGCGACGAACTGCGTGAGGCTCACGCGGTCGCCGACCGTGCCGTAGTGCAGATTGACCGTCAGGAACGCATCGTTCGGCGAGCGGAACCATCGTGCGCGTGGCAAGTAGGGCCGGAACTCCGACGGCGGATACGGCATCCATTTGCTCCCGAGCGGGGCCGTCTCGAGCCATCCGGCCGCGCGGGCGCCGCCTTCCCGTGGTGGCGTCTTCGGCATCGGGCGCTTCTCGCTACTGCCGGTCGATGAGGCCGCGACGAAGCGGAAGCCTCCCTCCGGCGTCGCCTGTCGTCCGCCAACCCGGATCGGAAATGCTAGCTCGCCCGCGGCTGCTGTCGTGCCCGCGTTGCCGCCCTTGGCGCAGAAGCCATGCTGGCGCGCCGCCTCGCGATGGGATTCGGCCCACATCCAGCCGTGTGCGGCAGCGGCTTCGCGCATCAGCGGCGTCAGCTCGCCCTCGGAGAAGCGCTCGACGTTCTCGGCGCGGCGGCCATAGAAACTCAGCACCGGCGAGACCTGCATGCCGTCCTGGCCACTGCGGCAGGGGGCGCCGCGCTCGTCAAAGCCCATCCGCGGATAGGCCGTGAGCACGACGCGGCGCGGATCGACGTGGAGCGCTTCGGTGATCGCCTTGTTCACCTCGCCGTAGTTGTGGCGGAGCGAGGGAAGGTAGGGCCGCGCCTGGGCGGGATCGCGGGTGAGCAAGCCTTTCAGTGCTCCCTCGGCGGCGTCCGATAGGATCGTCCAGGCGACGAGCTTGCTGAAGCCGATGTCGTTGCCGCCGATCGACAGCAGCAGCAGGTCGATCGGGCGCGCGTTGTCCTTGGTACAGGCGAAGATGCGGTGGCTGCGCGTGCGGCCCGGAGCGCCGTCGATCGCGCGCAGCGTGTAGCTGGTGGTGGCGAGCGTCGTGGTCTCGGGTGCGCAGATCGCCTTGGAGATGCCGCTCAACTGCGACAGCGTCACGTGCTCCTCGGCGGAGGGCCGGTCGTTGCCCATTGCGGGATTGAAGAGGCCGTTCTCGATCTCCGCTGCGGTGCAGGCAACGCTCAGGAACGTGACCGCCGTCTGCTGCGCCTCGTCCGACAGCGCGAGGTGCAGCGCGACGCGCGCGTGCGACGAATAGAGGGAGCGATGGCACGGCCGGTGGAGCCATTGCGCCGCGCCGTCGGTGAAGGCGCCGTCGCTCGTATTACGCCAGTCGCCGACGCGGGCCGGGTAGCCGCGCAGGCGCACGTCTGACGCGCCGTAGCGCACGACGCGACCGGGCTGAAAGCGCACGGCGCGGTCGGGATTGCCTTCGCCGGACGCAAACGAATCACCGAGACTGACGATCAGCCTGTCCTTCACCGCGATGCGTGTCGTCGCCACCACTGCACCATCGGCGACCGCCGTTACCTCGGCGCCAGCGGGATAGGGAACTTCGATGGTCGTTGTGCTGGCGCAGGGGGTCGGCGCCGCGCCGGCTGGCTTGCCGTCGATCTGCCACGCGCAGTCGCCGGCCTGATCGGCAAGCCGGACCACGACGCGGTGCGATGTCGGGCGAGCGTAAGTCGAGCACTCGGCGTCACGGCGGTACCAGCAGGCGTCCTGGACGACGTTGCCGACGAGCGCCTCCGCCCATCCCCAGCCGTCGCTGTCGGCGGCAAGCTTCTGCTCGAACTCCAGGATGGTCGGCGGGCGGCCGAGCGACGTCGCGAGCGCGCGAAAATCCGCGCGCAGTTTCTCCGTATCCTCGGCGCGATTGAACAGGCGGAAAGTATTCTCGAGGCGCCACTGGATCGCCGGAGCGGGCGTCGCGGGCTGAGCGCTCGGCGCATCGAAACCCGGAAATAGGCCGGCGATCGCCGACAGCAAAACGGCAACGACGACACGCATGATGTAAGCCCCCTGAAAGCCGCCGCGCACGCTATCGCCCACGAGCAGGGGTGTAAACATGCGCGGCGGCAACAGGCGGCAACACACGGCAACTGTCACGGTCCGCTTCGCGTCACGCCGCGCTGGGCCCCGGATCGTCATCCGTTACGTCGACCGGCGTCTGCGGTTTGCTGCCCCCCCGGGCAGCACGTGTGCGCGCGACCGGGAACGCCAGCATCTCCGCGACCTTTGCATCCGCCTTTGCGCGGCGCGCGAACTCCGGCTGGTGGATGATCCGTTCGAGACGTAGCACCTCAGCTCGTCCATCCTGATCAATCGAGATCGACTGGCCTTCCATGAGGCCGAGCAGCGCCAGTCCGCGCAGCGAGGACACAGAGAGCGTCGCGCCAGGACGCGCGTTCTCTCCGCCGAAGGTAAGCATCGAGACCTGGGCCGGGCCATCACCGGCGCGGAATTCGACGCGGCTATTGATGGTGGCGACGCACGGCGCGATGTCGTCGCGGAAACTGATCCGGGCATGGGCGAGCTTGCGGCGCATGAGGCGCGCGACCGGCGAGCCACCGAGCTGGCGGCCTTCCAGATCCGCGAGAATGCCTTCGAGAATAGTCGCATCCTTGGTGGTGAGCTGACAGGCGGAATCCCGATGCATGATCGTCTCGGCCTCACGCGCTCGCGGCGCTGGACGCCGGCATCTCGACGCTGACGATGGTCAGCTCTTGCGCGCGTCCGTCGCGCGACGTCCAAGCGATCGACTGACCGGGCGAGAGGCCGATCAGCGACACGCCGACCGGTGTCATGATCGAGATGCGCCCGGCGTCGATGTCGGCCTCGAGGGGGAGGACGAGCGTCACCTCCCGCTCGCCGGCACCGACGGTGCGAAAGCGCACTGCCGAACCCATGCGCACCACGTTCGCCGGAACTTTCCGCTGCGGTACGACCTTGGCGCGATCGAGCTCATCGAGAAGCGCCGCGGATACCTCTGGCATTCGGTTCTCCATCGCGACCGCCAGGGAGCTCAGGTTGCGGTGGTCGACGTCGCCGATGACGATGGTCGGCTTGACGCCCGCGCGTGTGATCTTGGGCGCGATCTGGGGCATGGCATGTGCTCAAAGCTTGTGAGCCTCGCCGCGCAGCGATGCGCGGTCGACAGACTCATCCGTTGATGTCGATGTTGGGAGTGCGATGGAAGCCGGGCGCGGCTTCTCTTTCCCCGAACCTGGCGCGTTGAGCCGGGCTCGGGGCTAGAAATGCGCGATCAATAGGATCCGCTGGAGCGTCTTGCGCTGCGTCGTCATGCCTAAAAACTGGGCACGCCGGACAGATTTGTCAAGGCGAAGTGGGCTACCGGTTGATCTGGCGTTGGAAACCTCTCGCTCCCTCTGCGCACACCCTGCGACCGCGCTCCCGTTGACGCCACGCGCGACTGGGCGTATCTGCCGCCGTGGGACACCCCTCCCCAACGAGGGGCTTCTATCTGAAAGGGTAGGCTCACATGACGACGATCGAAAGGCCGCAGGCGCGGCCTGCTTGCACGCACTTTTCTTCCGGCCCCTGCGCCAAGCGCCCCGGCTGGTCCCCCGAAAATCTTGGCAAGGCGTTCCTCGGCCGGTCCCACCGGGCAAAGGAAGGCAAGGCGCGACTCAAGCTCGCCATCGATAAGACGCGCGCGCTGCTCGGCCTCCCCGCCGACTATCTCTGCGGCATCGTTCCTGCCTCCGACACCGGAGCCTTCGAGCTCGCGATGTGGTCGATGCTCGGCGCTCGCGGCGTCGATGCGCTCGCCTGGGAGAGTTTCGGCGAGGGCTGGGTCACCGACGTGACCAAGCAACTCAAGCTCGCCGACGCGCGCGTCATCAAGGCGCCGTACGGTGCGCTGCCGGATCTCGCCCAAGTCGATTTCAATCGCGACGTACTGTTCACGGCCAACGGCACCACGTCCGGCGTGCGTGTGCCGAACTACGACTGGATCCCCGCCGATCGCGCCGGCCTCACATTTGCCGACGCGACGTCCGCCGCGTTCGCGCAGCCGGTCGACTGGTCCAAGGTCGACGTCTTCACGTTCTCCTGGCAGAAAGTGCTCGGCAGCGAGGCCGCACACGGGATGCTGGTGCTGTCGCCGCGCGCCGTCGCCCGGCTCGAGAGCTACACCCCCGCCTGGCCGCTGCCGAAGATCTTCCGCCTGACCAAGGGCGGCAAGGTGCAGCGCGCGATCTTCGAGGGCGAGACGATCAACACGCCGTCGATGCTGGCGCTCGAGGATTATCTCGATGCGCTCGCGTGGGCGGAGCGGGTCGGCGGGGCCAAAGCGCTGATGGCGCGCGCCGACGCCAACGCCAAGGCGATCTACGACTGGGTCGAGCGCACGCCGTGGATCGCGTCGCTCGCGACCGATCCCACGACGCGCTCGAACACCAGCGTCTGCCTGAAGTTCGTCGATCCGGCGCTGACGGCATTGTCCGTCGAGGCGCAGGCGGCGTTCGCGAAGTCCGTGTCGGGCCTTCTCGAGAAGGAAGGCGTCGCCATGGATGCGGGCTACTACCGCGACGCGCCTCCGGGTCTCCGGATCTGGACCGGCTCAACGGTCGAGACGCGCGATGTCGAGCTGCTGCTGCCGTGGATCGAGTGGGCCTACGCGCAGGCCCGCGCCACGCAGGCCAAGGCCGCCTGACGGTTATCTTCGAGGGGCGCGCAACGCCCCTCGCATCTCAGCATCCGAAAATTCACGCAGTGCCGCACATCAGCGAACGCACGCGGCGGCGCGCATCTTCACAGGATCACACACCCATGGCTCCCAAAGTCCTCATTTCCGACGAGCTTTCCCCGACGGCCGTGCAGATCTTCAAGGATCGCGGCATCGACGTGACGTTCGAGCCCAAGCTCGGCAAGGACAAGGAACGGCTCGCCGACATCATCGGCAAGTACGATGGTCTCGCCATCCGCTCGGCGACCAAGGCGACCGAGAAGATCATCGCGGCGGCCAACAATCTCAAGGTGATCGGGCGCGCCGGCATCGGCGTCGACAACGTCGACATCAAGGCCGCGACCGCCAAGGGCATCATTGTAATGAACACGCCCTTCGGAAACTCGATCACGACCGCCGAGCACGCGATCGCGATGATGATGGCGCTCGCCCGCCAGCTCCCCGAGGCGGACCGCTCGACGCAGGCCGGCAAGTGGGAGAAGTCGCGCTTCCTCGGTGTCGAGCTCTACGGCAAGACGCTCGGCGTGATCGGTTGCGGCAATATCGGCTCGATCGTCGCCGATCGCGCTATCGGGCTCAAGATGCGCGTCGTCGCGTTCGATCCGTTCCTCTCGGAGGAACGGGCGGTCGAGATCGGTGTGGAGAAGGTGGAGCTGGACGAACTGTTCGCTCGCGCCGATTTCATCACGCTGCACACGCCGCTCACCGATCGCACGCGCAATGTCATCAACGCCGCGGCGTTCGAGAAAATGAAGACCGGCGTGCGTATCATCAACTGCGCGCGCGGTGGTCTCGTCGACGAGAAGGCGCTTGCGGCAGCGTTGAAGTCCGGCAAGGTCGCCGGTGCCGCATTGGATGTGTTCGAGACCGAGCCGGCGACGGAGAATGCGCTGTTCGGGTTGCCCAACGTCGTATGCACGCCGCATCTCGGGGCGGCCACCTCCGAAGCTCAGGAGAACGTGGCGCTCCAGATTGCCGAGCAGATGTCCGATTATCTTCTCAAGGGTGCGATTTCCAACGCCGTCAACTTCCCGTCGATCTCCGCCGAGGAAGCGCCGCGCCTGCGTCCGTGGGTGAAGCTCGCCGAGCAGCTCGGCTTGTTCGCCGGCCAGCTCACCGAGACCAGCATCAAGGGCATCAAGCTCGAATACTCGGGCACTGTCGCCGAGCTCAACGTCAAGCCGCTGACCGCGGCGGGTGTTGCCGGCATCCTGCGGCCGCTGCTGTCCGATGCGGTCAACATGGTCTCCGCGGTCACGACCGCCAAGGATCGCGGCATCGTCGTCGAGGAGGTCGTGCGCACCCAGGACGGTGCCTTCGAGGGCTACATGCGCTTGACCGTCAGGACCGACAAGTACGACCGCTCGGTCGCGGGGACGGTGTTCGCCGACGGCCGCCCGCGCATCATCCAGGTGCGCGACATCAACATGGAGTTCGAGACCTCACCGCACATGCTGTTCGTGCGCAACGCCGACAAGCCCGGCTTCATCGGCCGCTTCGGCACGCTGATGGGCGAGGCCGGTCTCAACATCGCGACCTTCAACCTCGGTCGCGACAAGCCGGGCGGTGACGCGATCTGCATCGTCTCGCTCGACGAGCGGATGCCCGAGCCGGTGATGGCGCAGGTGCGTGCGCTTCCGCATGTCGTGCGCGCCAATCGCCTGGAGTTCTGATAGCCGGGGCGCATGAGCCACTGTCCCCACGCGTCGCGGCTGAAGGCGCCGCATCTCGCATCCGTGACGGAGATGTGGCGGATTGATTCCCAGGCCTTGAAGGTGCTGTTCGACATTTCGGACGACGGATATCCGCGTGTCCGCACGTTGAGCCCGTGTATGCATTATGCAGATCAGCAGACAAGGAACGGCTTAATGAAAATGCTGAAGTTGGCCTCAGCGGTCCTTGCGCTCTCGATGACGGGTGCGCTCGCGGCACAGGCCGCGCCGGGCTTCACCACGGCCAATGTCAATCACAGGACGGGGCCTGACACGGAGTTCCCGAGCATGGGCGTCATCCCGGAAGGAACGGCCGTCAATATCCGAGGCTGTCTCAGGGACGAATCCTGGTGCGATGTCATAGCCGGCGGCAACCGCGGCTGGGTATTCAGCGAGTATCTCGCGCTGAGCCGTCGCGGCGCCTACGTGCCCGTGCCGGACATCGGGCTCAGCGCAGCGCGGATACCTGTCGTTACCTTCCTCGCGGCGAACTACTGGGGCAGCCATTACAAGGGCCGGCCGTGGTTCAAGGATCGCGACCGCTGGGTGAGCTACAAGGTGCGACCGCGCGCCGGCTGGAGGGCGCCGCCGTCAGGCCCGCGCAGGCCGGGCTGGTGGCGCCAAGGCTACGAAGCCCCCGCCGGCCACCGCGGACCGCCGGATCGCTGGCGGCGGCCGGATCGTCCAGATCGGCGCTGATTGCTCCCCCCGGGTATATCAGCACGTCGCGAGCGTCCGGGCGGTTCCCCCGCCGCCCGGGCGCTTTGCCGTCTTGAGTGGCAGTGCCGGAATAATTGACACGCCTGCCTCTCTGCCGCATATAGGGCCATGTCCGAGATCGCGAACATCCGTGAACGACGTCGTCGGGGCTGCGGCCCGCGGCAGCGATGACGGCGTGGTGAAGCCTGCCGTTGTTGTCCATGCCGCGCCCCCGCGCGGCCTTTTTCGTTTTGGACGCGCCAGCCACAGCCCCTCTTCTCCCTGAGATCACCGCCACTCCCTGATCCCGCATTCGGAAAGAGAACCACCGATGTCCGCTGCATCCTCGACCGCTAAACCCGCAACCGCCTCCTCCGGTCCATCCCCCGCTGTGATGGGAACCTACGGCCGCTATGACGTCGTCTTCGACCGGGGCGAAGGCTCCTGGCTCATCGACACCAAGGGCGAGCGCTACCTCGACTTCGGCTCCGGCATCGCCGTCAACGCGCTCGGTCATGCGCACCCGAAACTCATCGCCGCGCTTGCCGAGCAGGCGCAGAAGCTCTGGCACACCTCGAACCTCTATCGCGTCGCCGGCCAGGAGAAGCTCGCCGAGAAGCTCGTCGCGTCGACGTTCGCCGACAAGGTGTTCTTCTGCAATTCCGGCGCGGAAGCCTGCGAGGGCATCATCAAGCTCGCGCGGCGCTATCAGTTCGTGAGCGGCCATCCCGAACGCTGGCGGATCATCACCTTCAAGGGCTCGTTCCACGGCCGCACGCTCGGTACTATCGCCGCCGCCGGCAACGAAAAATACCTCGAGGGTTTCGGCGAACCAGCACCCGGCTTCGACGTGCTCGAGACCGTCAATGATCTGGCGCTGGTCGAGAAGGCGATAGGCCCGGCGACCGCTGCGATCATGGTCGAGCCGATCCAGGGCGAGGGCGGCATCCGCTCCTGCACCAAGGAGTTCCTGCAGGGCCTGCGCGCGCTTGCCGACAAGAACGGCCTGCTGCTGATCCTCGACGAGGTTCAGACCGGCGTTGGTCGCACCGGCAAGCTGTTCGCCTACGAGTCCGCCGGCATCAAGCCGGACGCGATGGCGATCGCCAAGGGCATCGGTGGCGGTTTTCCGATGGGTGCGTTCCTCGCGACCGCCGAAGCGGCAAAGGGCATGGTCCCCGGCACCCACGGCTCGACGTTCGGCGGCAATCCGCTCGCCATGTCGGTCGGCAATGCGGTGCTGGAAACCGTTCTCGAGCCGGGCTTCCTCGAGGAGGTGCAGCGGAAGACGCTACGCTTCAAGCAGCTCCTGGCGCGGGTCAAGGACGAGCACGCCGACGTGGTCGAGGAGATCCGTGGCGAGGGCCTGCTGGTCGGCGTCAAGATTAACCCGAAGCTGCCGGCTGGCGATGTCGTCAAGGCCTGCCTCGCCGAGCATCTGCTGACCGTCGGCGCCGGTGACAACGTGGTCCGCATGATCCCGCCGCTGACGACGCCCGACGACGAGCTCGCGGAAGGCGTGGCGCGACTCTCGCGGGCGATCTCGCGCGCGAAGAAGCCGCAGTAACCTGTCACTGTGGTCGGCAGCGCTCTTTGCAAGAGCGTGAGCGCTGCCGGCGAATGAATTCTCCGACACGAACGGCGATAATGCCCGAGACCGACATGGACGCCCGCATCGGCTTGAAACCGCCCCGCCATTTCCTCGATCTCCACCAGATCGACGCACGCGTCCTGCGCCGCATCGTCGACATGGCGCACGAGATGAAGAAGGCCGGCAAGCGCGTGCCGAAAGCGCTCCGGCCCGACGGCATCGAGGACATGGTCCTAGTGATGGTGTTCGAAAAGCCCTCGACGCGTACGCGCGTGTCGTTCGACGTCGCCATGCGCCAGCTCGGCGGCCAGACGATCGGTCTCAATCATACCGATACGCAGCTCGGGCGTGGCGAACCGATCTCGGACACGGCGAAGGTCTTGTCGCGCTACGCCGACGCGCTGATGGTGCGCGCCAACTCGCATCAGACGCTGGTCGATCTCGCGGAGCACGCGACGATCCCGGTGATCAACGGCCTGACGGACGTCAGCCACCCCTGCCAGATCATCGCCGACATCCTCACTTTCGAGGAAAGCCGCGGCAACATCGCCGGCAGCACCGTCGCGTGGGTCGGCGACGGCAACAACGTCGCGGTGTCGTGGATGCACGCCGCCGTCAAGTTCGGCTTCAAATTGCGCGTGGCCACTCCGGCGCAGCTCAAGCCCGATCCCGAGGTCATTGCCTGGACCAAGGCGGAAGGTGCCGCCGACACGCTGCTGCTCACCGACGATCCGGCTGAAGCGGTGAAGGGCGCGTCGTGCGTCGTCACCGACACCTGGGTGTCGATGGGGCAGACCGATGCGCCGCGCCGCAAGCAGCTTCTCGGATCTTACGAGGTCGACCAGAAACTGATGAGCCGCGCGGCCAAGGACGCGATCTTCATGCATTGCCTGCCGGCGTATCGCGGCCACGAGGTGTCGGCCGAAGTGATCGATGGGCCGCAGTCCGTAGTTTTCGACGAAGCCGAGAACCGGCTCCACGCCCAGAAGGCCATTCTCGCCTGGTGCCTCGGCGTCGATTGAAGTGGAAGACGAAAAGATGACGATCAGAGCGAGCCGACCAGACATCGGCACGCCGATGGCGCACGACGACCTCGTGCTGCCGTTCGGCACTATACGTTCGCGCGTCGCCGGCCGCGTTGTGCGCATTGGCCACGTGGTCGACGACATCCTCGCGGCGCACGACTACCCCGAGCCGATCAGCATCGCTCTCGGCCAGGCGATCGCGCTCACGGCGCTGCTCGGCCAGCAACTCCAGGAAGGCGGGCGGCTCATCCTGCAAACGAAGACCGATGGTCCGCTCGGGTTTCTCGTGGTGCAGTTCGAGACGCCGGGTCGTCTTCGCGGCTACGCGAGCTACGACAAGGACCGCCTCGCGGCGCTGGAGAAGGAGGGCGCGATCACCGATGGCGCGCTGATCGGCAGCGGCCGTCTCGCCATGACTATCGATCCCGGCGGCGAGCAGGTCAGTCATCAGGGCATCGTGCCGCTCGATGGCAGCACTCTTGCCGAGGCAGCGATCGCCTACTTCCGCCAGTCGGAGCAATTGCCGACCTTCGTGCGGCTCGCAGCGGCGCGCCATTTCATCGGCCGCAGCGGCGAGACGCCGTCGCGCTGGCATTGGCGGGCCGGCGGGCTGATCGTGCAGCACGTGCCGGCGGCCGGCGGCGACAACGAGCCGAAGCCGGCGATGTCGGGCGAGGAGCGCGATGCGAGTCTCGAGGGGGAGCACGACGACGACTGGAACCGCGTGCAGATCCTGGCCGCCACGGTCGAGGATCACGAGCTCCTCGATCCGCTGCTGGCGCCGGAGCGGTTGCTGATCCGCCTCTTTCACGAGGAAGGGGTGCGTGTCTCGCCGACGCTGCCACTCGAAGCGAAGTGCCGCTGCTCGCGCGAGCGTATCGGATCGTTCCTCGATGGCTTCTCAGAGACCGAGCGCAACGACCTGCGCGAAGCCGACGGCGCGATCACGGTGAAATGCGAGTTCTGCTCTCAAAGCTATCGCTTTGATTAGGTTTGCCGCGGATGCCAACGCCTTCGGCTACTGGCACCGCGGCCGCTGCCTTTCGGTTCAGTCCGGCAAGGCGCGGTTCCCGCGCTCCTATGAGCTAGCGATCGAAAATCGCGAGGTGAAATTGCCGACAGGCGAGGCAGCCCCGCGGTGCCGATAGGCGGAGCCGTCGGCATCCGCGGCAAGCTAAGGCCACTTCACCTCGGGCGGCATCGACGAGAGGATCGAGTCGACATTGCCGCCGGTCTTGAGCCCGAACACGGTGCCGCGGTCGTAGAGCAGGTTGAACTCGACGTAGCGGCCACGGCGGATGAGCTGCTCCTCGCGCTCTGCCGAGTTCCACGGCTTCTCGAAATTGCGTCGCACCACCGCCGGATAGACGCGCTTGAAGGCGCGCCCGACATCCTGCGTGAAGGCGAACGCTGCGTCCCAGCCGCCCGCCGTGTCCTCCGGCGTCAGGTAGTCGTAGAAAATGCCGCCGATGCCGCGCGGCTCCTTGCGGTGGGGGAGGTAGAAGTATTCGTCGCACCACGCCTTGAGCCGCGCATAGTCGGCGACCTTGTGCGGTGTGCACGCGTCCTTCATGGCGGCGTGAAAGGCGACCGAATCGGGGTCTTCCTGAGTGCGGCGCGCATTGAGCACCGGAGTGAGGTCGGCCCCGCCGCCGAACCACCATTTGGACGTCACGACGAAGCGCGTATTCATGTGGACCGCGGGGACGTGCGGATTGTGTAGGTGAGCAATGAGAGAGATGCCTGACGCCCAGAACCGCGGGTCTTCCTCGGCGCCGGGGATCTGTTTGCGGAACTCGGGCGCGAACTCGCCGTGCACGGTGGACGTATGGACGCCGACCTTCTCGAAAACGCGCCCGCGCATGAGGCTCATGACGCCGCCGCCGCCGTCCTTGCCGGAGTGGTCCGACCGCTTCCATGGCGTGCGGACGAACCGTCCAGCGGTCAGTCGGCCGCCCTGGGCGCTTGCCGGCAGGTCGTCCTCGACCCGCTCGAAGGCGGCGCAGATCTCGTCGCGGAGCTGCTCGAACCACTGACGGGCCGTATCCTGGCGACTGTGCAGTTCGACGGAATTCATGGTACTTGTCCGTTGGGGCTCGTGTGGACGGAGGCTTCGCCTCTGGCCAGGGTGCGATTTGCGTGCTCCCGCCGGACATGATGTCGTCATGACCGACACTTAAGAGCACCCATCCGCGCCGCGGCCGATCCCAAGTAGTGGCATGGGGTCGCGAGCTGCATACTCGACTACGCCTTTGATACGTCAAGGGGCTCCGTGGTCCATTGACCCGGATCAAGTGCGGCGTTTCAGGCGTTTGCACGAGACCGTGACCGACAATTTCCGCGAGGCCGAGCATCGGCGCCCCGAGCGCCTTGATGCGGTCTTGCTGCGAAAAACAGAAAAAGAAGTATGAGGCTGGACATGTCCCGCTGGTTCCGCTGGTTCGAAACCCGCATCGACCCCTATCCCGATCGTGCGCCGGATCGCCCGCCGGACACGATGGGCGGCTTCTACCGCCATTTCATCCGGCCGGTGTGGCCGGTATTCGTGGTCCTGCTCGTCGTCGGCTTCCTCGGTTCCGTAATCGAGGTCGCGCTGATGGCGTTCGTCGGCAGCATCGTCGACCTGATGCGCACGTCGGGCTCGCCGGAGACGTTTCTCTCCGATCACGCGTCGTGGTTGCTGTTCATGGCGTTCGTGGCGCTGATCGCTCGGCCGATCGTCTCGACGACGCACGACCTCATCAAGAACCAGATGATCGCCGGGCCGGTGACGACGCGCGTCCGCTGGCAGACGCATCGCTACGTGCTGCGCCAGAGCTTGTCCTTCTTTCAGAACGACTTCGCGGGCCGCGTCGCCAACAAGATCATGCAGACGGGGCCGGCACTGCGGGAGTCCGTCGTGCAGGTGATCGACGCGATCTGGTACGCCGGTATTCAGTGGATCGGCGCGGTGGTGCTGTTCGCGGCCGCCGATGTGCGGCTGCTGATCCCTCTGATCGTGTGGCTCGGTGCCTATATCGTCGCGATGGTCTACTTCGTGCCGCGCATTCGCGACCGTGCCACGGCGGCGTCCGAAGCGCGCTCGATGCTGACCGGGCGCATCGTCGACAGCTACACCAACATCCTGACCGTCAAGTTGTTCGCGCACGCGGACCGCGAGGATTCCTACGCGCAGGCGGCCATGAACGAGCAGCTCTCCAAGTGGCAGGCGTCGCTGCGGCTTCTGACGAGCATGGAGTTTACACTCTACACGCTGAACGGCTTCCTGATCGTCGGCGCGAGCGGGCTTGCGATCTGGCTGTGGAGTCTCGGAAGCGTCACCATCGGCGACATCGCCGTCGTCACAGGTCTCGTCATCCGCATCGTCGCTATGTCGGGATGGGTACTGTTCACCGTTGCCGGCATCTTCGAGAACATCGGTGTCGTGCAGGAGGGCCTGGAGACGATCTCACGGCCGCAGGAGATCGTCGATGCGCCGGATGCGAAGCCCCTCGTCGTCAAGCGTGGCGAGATCCGCTTTGATGCCATCCGCTTCCATTACGGCAAGAAGTCCGGGATCATCGACAATCTGTCGCTCACCGTGGCGCCGGGCGAGAAAGTGGGCCTCGTCGGCCGCTCGGGCGCGGGCAAGTCGACGCTGGTCAACCTGCTGCTGCGCTTCTACGACCTGGAGCGCGGCCGTATCCTCATCGATGGCCAGGACATCGCGCACGTCACGCAGGATAGCCTGCGCGAGAACATCGGCATGGTGACGCAGGATACCTCGCTGCTGCACCGGTCCGTGCTTGACAACATCCTGTACGGCAAGCCCGACGCCGGGCGCGATGCGGCCATCGCCGCGGCCCGGATGGCGGCGGCGCACGGGTTCATTCCGGCGCTGCAGGATCTCCGCGGGCGGACCGGCTACGACGCCCATGTCGGCGAGCGCGGCGTGAAGCTCTCCGGTGGCCAGCGCCAGCGGGTCGCGATCGCGCGCGTGCTTCTGAAGAACGCGCCCATCCTCATCCTCGACGAGGCGACCAGCGCGCTCGACAGCGAGGTCGAGGCGGCGATCCAGGAGCAGCTCAACAACCTGATGCAGGGCAAGACCGTGATCGCGATTGCGCATCGACTGTCGACGATCGCGGCCATGGACCGGCTCGTCATCATGGACGAGGGGCGCATCGTCGAGGAGGGATCGCACAAGGCGCTGCTCGAGCGCGGCGGCGTCTATGCGGAGCTGTGGGCGCGCCAGTCCGGCGGGTTCCTCGCCAAGGAGGCGGCGGAGTAGGGGTGGCGGTGCCGGGCCGCTTCGCGGGCGGGGACCCATGCCTCTGGCATGTCTTCGACATGACCCCGCGCCCCAATCGGGAGGGACACCCTCCCGAACCCACCCGTCTTTTGATGCTTCGTAATCCTACGGCGTGGTGTCCGGTCCGAATGGCGCCCATGCTGGCATCTTTTCGGTCGGCCTTGGTGGCGCGCTCGGCTCGACCTGCGTCCACGACGAGATCTCGGTCGGCCATGAGGCCGATGGGGCCGGCGTTGGTTTGAAGGCGAGGGCCGGCTTGCGCGCGGGCAATGGGACAATGGCCTCGAGCCCCGGCGCGCCGAGACCGGATGCAGGCTCGAACCGGGACTTCGGCTGTGTCACCGGCGGTGCGTCGGCGGCACGGCGCGGCTCCGCGGCTTGAGCGGTGCGCAGGACGCGGATATGCAGCA
>VFQN01002833.1_pt1 | contig 25947 bp, 44 predicted proteins | sample 3512371 | NCBI WGS metagenome assembly VFQN01 (sample SAMN10412370, study PRJNA504923) | tailings metagenome | isolation source: Replicate 2 from Balatoc abandoned mine | place: Philippines: Itogon, Benguet | collected 2017-08-28 | reverse complement strand
TGGTGCTGCGTAAGTATATGCTGCTGGCGGACCTGAGGACTTGGTACCCCACCGTTGCACATTTCACACCATGATCAGGGTTGGTGCCTGCTATCTTTCTGATACGTAAAATGTTGTCCTACCACAGAACTACACCTTCGACGGTTGGCGCCAGGAGGGCACCCTCGCTGCCCGCGTCATGCCAGATGCCACCCTGCTTCCGAACGGCAAAGTCATCGTCATGAACGGTGCAGGCGTGAGTCCCTGCCCCAATCGCTCCCTGCTGCTGCTCCCCACGGTGCACGTGCTGCCATCTTGACGGCTGCGGCCCAGGCCCGCAACCCCGCACCGTGTGCTGTGCCCAAATTGCAGCGCTGCCTTGGCGAACGGTAGCGCGTCCTGAGTCCCAAGCTCCAACCGCCCGAGCGACCGTACAATGCTTCTACTAAATACCTTCATGTCTCCCGTGCCCTAGCCTGACCACGCGTCAATACGTTCTTTACGCTACCCTTGTGTCCGTGTCCCGTCCTGCAGCGCGGCCTCGCGGGCGACTCAGCGAGCGGCGGCGAGTCCCGCGCCAACTTCCCGGTGTTCTTCGCCGAGGAGTACGACCCGTGGGCGCCAGAGGTGGGCGGGTGGTGCCTCACTCGTGGGGAGCATAGGGTCGCCGCAGGACTGCTTGCCGATTTTGCCACGATGGTTACAGCATGTGGCCATCCCCTGGGCCACTTGGCGGCCAGACGGGTGGATGCTGCCTGACCTCCTCCCTGGCTGGCTGTAATTAGCCTTCAGCCGAGCCACTGCGTGTCATGTATCGTACTTCCTATGCGCGCCTGAGCCCCCAAAGCTGGGCAGATGCTGGTTAGGCCCGCAGCACCGAAGGATTATAAACCATTTCCTGTTGGCGAAGGATCGGAAGCTCATCCCCACAAGCTTCGCACGCCATGCCATTCGTGACTCCAGGTCGACGTGTCAGCCACTCAACCCCGCAGCCGCTCGTGCCGCTCAGCGATGCATGCGCTCCCTGACCCGCTGGATCCCGCCCCACCCTTCTCCACTCTCCCACCTCATGCAGGGCTCCCGCTTCCGCCGTCTGGCTGAGACGCTCATCGCCCGCATGTACCACTCCACCGCCGCACTGACCATCGACGGCACCATCCTGGTGGCTGGCTGCGACAGGTGTTACAGGTTCGAGGTGGGTGGGGGGCCGCATGCGGGTGTGGGTGTGGGTACGAGTGGGTGGCGTCGTGTGGGTTTGGGTGTGGGTGTGGGTGTGGATGCGGGGTATGGATATGGGCACGGGCGTCCGAGGGAAACAAGCCGAGAGGATAGGGGATATGTTACTAACTGCACCGGACGTAGTGCCATGGAGCAGGGCATTGGCGGCCGAGGGTGAGAAAGGTGGCAATACCTGCAGACTTGTTTTGAATCGCACTCCATCCCTTGGTCTTCATCTCATGACCTTGAGCGCACCGTCACGCCTCTACAACGGCCCCCGCTCTCCCCGCGCCTTGTGATGCTTTCCTTCTCTCGCCAGCTGTCGCAGACCATCTCAGGTCGACCGGTGCAGGCGCCACCTCACCTCCCCATTGAACACCACCACCAGGCTCTCTGCTCGGTCTCACACGAGTAACGGCCTCACCGGGCCTCCCCAGACGCGTCCCAAGTCAACACAATTGCAACACACTCTCCCCCTCCTGCTAACCCCCAGGTCGGCAAGCGCGCGACGTACCTCCCCTCACCCACCTCCAAGGCGGAGTACCGTGTGGAGCTGTTCACGCCCTCCTACGTGTTCAGGGTGGCGGAGCGGCCGCGCATCCGCGTCACATCCAACTCCGTCATGAACTACGGGCAGCCCTTCCTCATAGGGGTGAGCCTGCCTGGGCCAGGGAAAGGGAACGGCTGGCGTGCGGGCAAGCAGGTCTCCTTACGAGGCTAATGTACTTGGGCGTTGGTCGGGGCCAAGGGACAGCGTGGGTAAACGGTGAGCAGGAAGAGGCTAAGGCTCCGGACGGGGGGCGATTTGTGGGTAAGGTCTTGGGCTGGGATATTAGGCTATGGGACTCTATGGAGAACGGACAAGCTTTTCTGCGTTCCCTGCTACATGGGAAGCCCTCCAGTAACCAACAACACTCCAATCCAAATATGTTTTGTTTACGGGCCCCTTGCCTTTCCGTGTCGGCTCCCCTTGTCGGCCGCCCGTCGTGCAGTACGACTTCCCCGACGCCACCGCCGCCACCAACGGCACCAACCGCATCACGCGTGTGGTGCTGGTGGCCCCCTCCTCCACAACCCACTCCTTCAACACCAACCAGCGGGTGGTGGGCCTGGAGATAACCATGGTGAGGACGGGGCGGTGCACCCCGGACACCGCACGGCGATGTCCCTCTTTGGGCCCTGGCCAGCTGATGCCCTGACAATTCAAGCGGGTCCTAGTTCTACGACGTTGGCCAGTGCACAGCTATGCTTACCAAGGTGGATGGGCACTGCGGTCCACACCAGCTGCAATTGGCAGCGCCACTGCAGGGCCATGCCAGTGGCCCTACTGCTTTAACCATGTGCCATTTCCACCCGCCCGCGTACCCCAACAGGACTTGCCCAGTGACGGCGTGCTGGCGGTGCGCGGCCCGCCCAGCATCTACATCACGCCGCCGCAGACGTACATGCTGTTCATCCTCAACGGGGACGTGTACTCGCGCGGCAGGTGGGTGCGGGTGCCGCGGCCAGCCAACGGCACAGCGCTCAACCCCATGCCGCTGTGATGCTGAGGAAGCACGTACGGCAAGTGTTGCGGCGGCGGCGACGGTGGCAATGGCAGTTGCGTTGTAGCATTGCGCGTGTGCAGCGGGTCAGGTCCTGGGGGGCTGGCGCACTGGTTGGAGGTTTGCAGGTGTGCTCCTGGGAGCAGGGCGGCAGGAGACGTTTGCGAGACACTAATTGTGGAAGGTGCTTTCGCGGCTGCGGGTTGTAGTAGACAGCGAACGAGCCTTATTCGCTACGTGTCCATGGACGGGCAGGTTTGCGGGAAGGGCGTGAAGTTGTCGCGTTTGTGGGCCACTACCGCTCAACATGCGTGCGAGTAGGCCCCACTGGGCATGTGCCGTGGCAGCATTTAAGGCTGCATTTGCACGCAGCACCTTGATACTTGCTTTGTTCTTCTATGGCACCTGATCGAAAAGCGTCTTAGGGGCGGTTAGGCCTTGAGAGCGTTTGAATGGATGAGCAGACCGCAGGAGGTGGCGGGCCTCCCACAGGTTAGCTGACCAACCTCATCCACTTCCTTCCCTGCACCGAACACAATCCATGCCTCCCCTATTTTTTCTTTATCTGCAATTACCTCGTGTCCTCTTCATCCTTTCTGTGTTGCACCACCTGACCATGCGATGCAAGCAAATTGCGCGGTGCGTCTATTTCTCCATCTATGTGTGCACAAATGATGTTGATAGGCATGCATTTATTTTACGTAGCCCTGGCGTTGTTGTGCCGGTATGCAGCATTGTGTTTAGAGTTGAACCATGCTACCACCGCGCATGCGTCAATTGCGCTGCTAATATTGCCGAAGCAGCCTACGACACTGCGGTAGTTGAGTTGCAATCGGGCGCTACTACATGAGGGCCAGGCCCCTAAGCGTTGGGCCATTGGCTGGGTCAGCCGCCGTTGCGTGCAGCGTTGGGCCATTGGCTGGGTCAGCCGCCATTGCGTGCGGCAACAGGATCGTTGAATAGTTGGACTGCTGCTGGCCTTTGCAGGAATATGCGCATATCATTGCTCATATGAAATGGTGTAAGTCGAGACCTCACGCGAAGACAACACAAGTATGCGGGACAGACTCAACTGCCAGTACCCCGGCCAACCGCTCAGGCGCGGTCAGGTCAGCGTGAGGCTGCGCCTGAGCCTCAGGAGCTCGGCAAGGGTGCCTCCCCCGCTTGTGCTGAGTCACCCCCATCCGGCATACGGTACCGGGCTCTGCTTGTGACTGGGGGCCATCGCATCGTGTTGCACGCCGCCGTCCATGGGAACTTTTTGGCATTTTGTGTTACATTCCAGGTGGTGTGGCCACACGATCCTTACTGCCCGTCAGCAGCGGGAAGCGGCAGGACTGACCTGACCCGACTATGGGAGAGCCAGGAAGAGCTCCCCTGAACCCTTAGCGGCACGCACTCCGCGTCAAAAGAAACTTCTGGCCCCCGATACCTTGTCCCCGATACTGTACGACGCCGAAAAGATGGATGCGTTTTTCGGGACAGACCCACGGGTCACATCATTTCATGCAGGTTACCAACCGTCCGTGCGTAGTAGCGCTGAGGCTGCTGCACATTTCCTGTAGTTGAAGATAGGTTTCTGCTGCTGCCATATGATAATACATGCGCGACTGTCGCTGTAACACAACTACACAAGGTGGCAGTGTCACGTCGGCAGCATTCGGTTGGCAGAACCTTGACCCATAGTACCATTTCACGCCAGGTTGCTGTGCAGCGCTGACACGACACCGCAGAAAGATGTTGTTTCTCTCTACGGCAGACCCAGGACACGACTGACATGGCAAGCGTGTTTAACACCCTAAATGTCGCTGAGCCGTCTCAGCTCAACGATGTCAACATTTTCGCGATGACCATGGGAGCCCTGCGAGCCGGCGCGCCACCAGGGGAAGTGTTCGACGGCCTGCAGCGCTTCTATGGCTCCGCAGGGAGGCAACTGCCGCGCGACATCGAGGTTGCGCTGCTGCGGGGAGGGCTAACGCCCGACACGCCGGTTGACGGAGCCGCATGCTACCTGCACCATCGCCTGCAGCAACCGACGCCGCCAGTATGCGGGTAAGGTTGATTTTCGCAGTATGGTGACGGCACGGGCAGGCCTTACCTTACAAACACTACCCGTAGCTCCTGCGTTTGCCTGTTCCGTACCGTTCCCTGCAGCCCGCCCATGCATATAGACAGGCCCTGTGCCATTCGCCCAATGTCCACATATACGTAGACGAGCCCCAGCCCTGACCCCACCTATCTGCCCACCACCCACCTGTACCTTGCCCTCCTCCTGCCCCTGACCGCAGCTCCCCTTCTGACAGCGGCTCCGAGACCAGCCTGGAGGGGCTCCTGCGCATGGGCCCCGACCCCAGCCTGCGCACAGCCACGGGAGGGACTGCCCTGCACGAGCTGGTGGGTGCAGCGCGGGCGGCACAGGGGGCAGAACCGCAGACAGATGAAGACATGCCATGCGAGCGAGCAGGACCGGATCGTTCCCACGCCTTGTGTACGGCACGGTTTGAAATCCACAATCTGGTGGCCACCCCGAAATGTGCTTTACAGTTATAGTCTGTCTTGCTCGGTGTTGCAACCACAGGTCTCCCGCCTTGTGTCTGGGCGCTACCATGTGACTTATTCCTGGGACGACATCACCATGCTGGTAAGGGTGCGCTTAGCTGAGCACGCGGGCGGCTCAGGCGTAGACCAGCTCTATCGCAGGCACGAGGTTGCACATGTGGCGTCCGAGGGGCGTCCACGTACTTGGTCTACAAACACGCACAGTACCGGTATATATCATTGCTGTGTTCTCACGCACTGAACACCAACTGAGTTTAGACGTGCCTTCAAAGTCCGAAATCCACCTGTCCAACGCCACGCCCCACACGCGCAACGCCAGCAACGGCCGTGCCGTATGTGCTCTTGACAACCCTGCAGGCAACCGACTCGAACGCTCGGCGGTGGCTGTACCTGCAGCGCGCTGTACCGTGCATGGTGCAGGTAGGAGACGGTACTGTGGCAGCATTACGTGTCGTACACTTCGCCTTCCTACTGTCATCAGTCGCCGCACGTGGGCAGCCAGGGCTGTCACCGCATGCACGTACTAGTGCCGCATTACCGGCACTCCCGCACTATGGGTTTGGATGTGGGTATGTGAGCCGGCTCTACCCACCTGCTCTTGACACACACAGTGCCCCATTGACCACATCCCTTGCACCCCGTCCCCGCCCTATAATTATACGCAGGCTGGCTTCTCCCTCGCCCTGCGGGACAACGCCGGACGCAGCGTGGTGGACATCCTGCGGGACGCGTACTGCTCGTACACACGTGCAGCAACTGAGGCATCACGAGTGATCACTCCCTACATCCGCATGACTCTGGAGGAGCTGGGCATGGAGGCGCCGCTGCTGGGGCCGCCCGGCCTGGGGCCCCAGGAGCAGTACGTGTGCGATGCACGTATGCCCTTTGGATGCCACGCGACGAAGCGGCTCGTTGAGGTACCGACAGGGTACCTGGAGTGGATGTGCCGGGAGGATACCGAAATGTGGGACCCCGCGGAGGCCAAGGTGCTCCTGCTGCGCGACCTGCTGCTTCTGCAGCGGGTGGAGGCTGTACGGCGCCTGACGCTGTACGACATGCTGTACGGGACAGGTGGTGCCGGCGGTAGCGGCGGAGGCGCTGGACCCGGGGCTGGCGGCGGGAGACTGGCCGTGGAGGTTAATCCGTTTCCGCCCGACATGGTGCCGTACGACAACCTGCACGCCGCGCAAGCTGGCGAGGGGCACAGCGACGGGAGTGGCAAGGGCTCTGGGAGTGGACTGCAGGAGCGTGGGGCTGGGACGGGGCAGCCGCATGGGGTGGAGCGGGGAGGGGCAACAGGAGGCAAAGGTGTTACAGCGGCAGGCAGCAGCGAGGCAACAGCAACAACGGCAGTGGCAGCTGCCGCGGCAGCGGCTGCGGCCTCCCTGCTGGTAGCGAGCAGCACGCCGCCCAGGGATGCCGCGGCCGCCGATGGCACCACGGGAGCGCCCCTGAGGGATCCGCTGTCTCCCACGCAGGCAGCAGCTGCAGTCGGAGGGTTGCTTCTGGGTGCTACCACTGCGGGAGGCAGCGGTAGCCACTGCAGTGGGCTGGGCTCGCCCCCCTGCATCACGCCGGCCAGAAGCACCAGCTGGGGCTCCCCACCCGCTGCACATGCCACACTGTACGGCCTGTATGGCCCGGCCGGGGTTGGCAGCAAGGGGGCTGGACACGTGCTGTCGTACAGCGAGGCGACGCAGCTGGCGATGGCAGTGTGCAACCAGCCGAACGGCAGCGGGGAGGCACAGGATGGCGAGGGCGATGCGGGGCAGGAGCAGGAGCTGGGGCAGGGACAAGGCCAGGGGCAGCAGAAGCAACAGCAGCAACCCATGATGCCGTTTGGCGCGCACAAAGGGAGGCCGCTGCGCCAGGTGCCTAGCAACTACATTGCATGGATGTGCGACCACCAGCAGCACCCGCACTTCTTCGAGTCGCCCATGGGGCGGGAGGTGCTGGAGGTGCTGCTGGCCACTGGGCGGGTGGCCATGGGGGCGGACGGCAGGCCGCATGTGACCTACCACCCGCCTACGCACAGGCCGGAGTTTCAGTAAGGTGAAGGCAAGTAGGAGGAGGTTGGAAGTGGGTGAGGGGGATTGGGCATGGTTGGGAAGTTGCAGGGATGCGAGGTGGAGAGTGTGTTGGGTCGTGCGTCATGGAGGCAAAGGCGTTAGGGAATACCGGTAGGCGCAGTGGAGGTCCCCTGGAAGGGAGAGCGGCTGAGGGCGTTGGTGTGATGCTGCCTGAGGTGGCGATTGAAGGTTGAAGGGGCATGGAAGGGCCGTTTGTGCATGTGCTGCATACAGACTGTTTGTACTGTTCTCATTTCGACACAAGCAACCTGGCGGATGGTAGCTAGCCAATACAAAATGATGGCAGTGTCATGTAGTCTGGATGCGTGTTGCATGACCTGCATGATTTGCAGTATCCCTGCCGTACCAACGTATGCTATTGTACACGGTTGCCAGCGCAGTTGGCAAACCCGTTGTGTGCCTGCGTGTGCACAAGCCAAGGTTGCACGCAGAGCTTTATGGCACTAGTGAGGCATGCACATGGCAGACATGTTACCTGAACGACTGTGCGGTTTTGCCCATTGATGCAAGGGCCAAGGTCCCAGACATATACCGGTATTGGTCGGCAGTGGGCGACGGCCCCTGACCCTTACTCCTCCCTTCCTCGCCCTTTCTTGCGCATGGTACTTCCTTCACTGCAGCTATGTGGTGGCGTGTGGCTACCGGTGTGTACCGGAGGGGGCGTGCTGCTAAACATTTCACTACCACAGCCAGGTCAGGTAGGCCAGAAACTGGGGGCAATCGCCAGCCGTGTATCAGACTGTATACTGTGCACTGTACATGCTACATACCGTATGCGGTACATAAACTAGTGTACCACAGGACCTCTGCACGTTGGCACGCCGCGACTGCAAACGTTCACACGGGCGTAAGGCACAACAGGTGGCTGCCTTGGGCCGAATTGGAGTTGACCTGACCAACGTTGCGCAATGCCGTATACCGCCGGATTGTCAAGTGCGACTGGAGCTGTGACTTTGGCCACCGAGGTCAAACCTGGTCCAACCTTTCAGCAGGGGTAGCTGTCAGGTGCGGTACAAGGGAGCTCTTGCCCAGGGGAGCCGAGGGAAAGCCGCAAAGGGACCACGTGCCTCTGAAATTGCAGGGGACCATGCCGGCAAAACAACATGCCTCAGACGTAGCACCGAAGAAAGGTGTATCACCAGCTGCTGTGTGTCAGGGCGTGAGAGGCGTTCATCTCGCGCAGGCCAGCTGGAGGGCAGGGTGGGAGGCTCCCCTGCACTGGGGCCAGGCCAACGACCAACCGCGGAATCTAAACAGGACAGACGGGCCAGATGCTGTACTGTCCCACAATTCGCATTCTTATTTACCTACTTAATTGGAACTCATACTACCTTATTCAAGGTGCCGCTGTCATTACAAGACCGTTGCCGAAGCCGAACTTGTGCAGAGCCTCCGTTTCCGTAAGCAGCGGAGGCCACCATTGATGTATTTGGCTTAAACATCAGGAATGCCAATTGCGCCTTTGGTTGGTGAACCTGGCGCGGAGCCGAGGGTCGCGTGCGGCGTGAAAGCACCACGCGGTGCAGCCCAGAGCGCCCTAAAGTGCCGATGGGGTAGTGTAGAGGTTCCGGCCCAAGCGGAATGCGGTGGCGAGCTGTCGTGCTGCGTTCCGGCGCCCGAGGTACGGCCCCGCAACAGTCGCCGCTGGGGCGATGCTACGCTTGCTCATGTTCCACAGGCGCCCAGCTGCGAAGCCCAACACAACCCAGTAACGACCATACCTGCACAACAATCGCAGGATCTGGGCGCTGACCTGGAGGCCAGCAACGGCGTCCCCATGACGGTGTTCCACGAGAAGGATGTGCTGCTGCAGGACGTGGTGTCCATGGAGACCGTGCAGCTGCTGCGGTGCGAAAGGGGATGCGTGTTGCCCTGGGTGGTGCGCACGACCCTCCCAGCCCCCTCCCCTGCCTCAGCATCGCATTCTGCCAAACCGCGCAACCATTGCACCATACCGGTACATACGGTAGCGCCACGCGAGCTTCTCGCTCAGCGTCATCGCCTTGCGAGCAGCAGCTTATGCAGCCCCCTGCGCTCCCCCGCAACCCGTCCACTCTCCTCCGGCCAAGCACCCACAGAACCATTGCTCCGAATCCCGAATTCCCTGCCTCGCCCCCACACCCGGACCTAGGTCGCGCAAGGGCCGCACGGGGCCCAGCCCAGATGGCGTAACGCTCAGCACAGAGGGCGCCGCCGCCGCCGCCGCCACCGATGCACCGGCAGTTGCGGCAATCGCTGACGGGGAGGGCAGCGGCAGGGGAACACCCGCGCCGGGGGCCGAGGCGGAGGGGGAGGCCGCAGCACGACCCGAGTCGCGCAAGGTAAGGCTCACGCTGGGGTGCATACTGGTGTCATAATGGCAATGCGGAAGTGCTGTCAGGGTGCATGGGCAAGTGGCATGCGGTGCATTCAGCTGCTAGTAGCGGCGCGCCCTCCAGCCTCCACCGCCATGTGCCCTAAAGCTGCAGTGCTACGCAACATCCATGATCCCTCGTTGTGTCCCGTCTCCCGTGGCATCGGCACGCCCCTGCGGGCCCTGGCGGCCCTCCAGTGCTCTCCGGAGCCCTCCAGGTTGCCTTTCTTGGGGGCCCTTCGGCCCGGAGGGCAATATCATACGTGAAGGATGCCCTCAGGCCCCCCTGCAGACGTGCCTCCGCGGCCTCCAACTGCGGCTGCGTTTCTAGCAAGCTCCCTGTTCCTCCTGACCCGCCCCGCCCCACGTCCCAGTGCCGTCGCCAACGCCCCGCGCCACGCTCCACCGGCCCTTGTGCCGCTCGACCGCTTCCCTCCTCCCCTCCTCCCCATCCCCGGCCCCATCCCGGTCCTGCTGCTGGGCATCTTTGCTGCTTTGCCGCGCCGCGATGACCCCCATCCTGCTGAAACCCTCCCCAACCACCCCCGCCCACCCCAGGACGCCATGAAGCGGCACTACTCAGCGCTGCGCCCCTTCGTCATCATTTCGCTGTCCTACCTGCTCTTCACCACCACCGACGGAGCCATCCGCATGATCGTGCTGCTGCACGCATACAAGTCGGGCTTCAGCGCCTGGCAGGTGCGCATGAAGCTTAGAGGCTTTCAGCCCTCCGGGCATATATTCGCCGGTACCAGAATTGCGGCTTGAACATGCACCTGTGGGTGTTGAGCGCATGGCACCTGGGCTGGAGGGCACGCAAGTCAGGGTTAGCCCCTGGTGGATGGACAGATGCACTGCCTAGCTAGGCAGGTGCAGACACATGGGCTTCCAGCGAGGACAGGGGCGGCTGTGATAGGGGGCTGTCCAAGCCAGGGTTCAGCGCAAGGCAGGTGCGTGCTGAGCCCACCGTGCCCACGGGGCTCGCCCACACACATGCACGTGGCCGCCACCGTGCCCCCAACAATTCAACCTGCCACGTTTCATGTGAGAAGTACTTTCATTTGGTGCCCAATGTTGCCTCCCGTCCTCCAGGTGGCCATCATGTTCTCGCTGTACGAGCTTGCGGGCGTGGTGACAAACCTAGCGGCAGGTGGGTGCCGGGGCGGAGGCGTGGACAGCTTTGCTTGTATCATGACAAGTTAGCCATTGACATTACGTGTAACTGTGTGGCAGTGGCTCGAACGACAAGAAAGTGTACACTCGACGCAGCGTGCGTAGCATGGTCCCACACCCCATACAGCCTCTCGTGCTCTCCCTAAGACCATATCCATATGTATGGGCGGTCAACCCACACACGCGCTGCCTCCCCCTCCCAGGCATGCTGGGCGCGCGGTGGGGCATCAAGTGGACGCTGCTGTCGGGGCTGGTGCTGCAGCTGGCGGGCATCGGCACGCTGTACGGCTGGCGGGACGGCTGGTCCACGCCGGAGAACAGGTGGAAGGGCATCCTGTTCGTCACGTGCGCACAGGTGGGCGGCTGCTGAGGATTGCGGGACGGTGCTTGACGGTTGTAGGGAACGGGGGCTATCACAGAGGCATGCTATGTCTGTGGCTGCGCGCCTGTGTGGCAGTGCCAGGCACCTGAATGGCGCACGTGGGGCGAGGCCATGGGCTTGGCATGTGATGCTGGCACGCCTTTGGTGTTATGTATGCAGCCCCTGCTAACACACGTGCACCTGCCCACCACACATAAGATGCTGTGCGGCATCGTCAACGACATCGTGAAGTTAGGCAGCACGACTGTGGCCATTCTGGGACTGACGCGCCCTTGCAACACATCCCTGCTAATACACATGCACCTGCCCCCCACTCACAGATGCTGTGCGGCATCGCCAAGGACCTCACCAAGCTGGGCGGCAAGACCGTGACCAAGCTGGTCACACCCGACGAGCAGCAAACAAAGCTCTTCAAGCTGGTGTCGTTCATCACGGGATGGAAGAACAGCCTCAAAGGCAAGCGTCACGCACGGCAAATAATGCATGAGCTCGGCTTGTCGTACAGTTACATGCCTGCCGTGCTTTCCGCCGCGTAAGGAGACTCTTCAGGTCGGTATGCAGCGCAGCGTAGGCAGTGCAATATGCACTATTCAGTGCACGCAGGTCATTTGCACCCAGGCATCCGCCCGTACCCCTCTGTCTCATCTGTCATCTCTCGTGGATTCCGGGGCTACGGTACTCACTGCATGCAACCGCCAACTGCCACACCTCCCCAGGCGCCGGCTACTTCCTGGGGGCCGCCTGCATCTCCTTCAACTACTACTTCGCCCTCAGCGTGCTCATGGTGCGCCGGCGTGCCGTGCGGTTCCTGCTGGTGACGGGGTAGAGGGGACAGGGGAGTTGTGGTGCAATGAGCCCCGTGCATTTGCACACCTACGCTAACCCAGGAGCAGATCCGCGTGTGTTCTGTTCAATCTCCCCGACCCCCCCACCACCGCCTTACAGGGCCTCATCGTTGCGGCCATCCCCTGGGCGGCCGTGGGGCTGTCCGACCAGCTGGGCCGCGCGCGCAAGGAGAACCTCACCCTGGACCGCATCTTCAAGCAGCCCTACAACATCAACGTGCTGTCAGTGTCGCGGTGAGTCGCACGGGCCGCGGCCCCCAGCGTCTCGACAATGTTCCCTGCGTAGTCTACTTTGGCAGAGATTCGCACCCTCAGGCCCATCCCGCACCCTCCGACCCCGTCGCGAACCCTCCGGCCCCACCTTCCTCGCAGCTTCTTCCTGTTCGGCTCCCGCGACATGTGGTTCGAGGTGCCGCTGCCCTTCTTCCTGCGCAACGCCGTGTACGGACTGGGCTGGAGCCGCCCGCTCACAGGGCTGTTCCTGGCCGTGTGGATTATCGTGTACGGACAGGTACGGATCAACCCCTTGCTGTACGGCGGCATGCTTACTTGGCAGTACGGCTGTACGGCAACGGACGTACTGCAAGGACGCTTCGCAATGCCCGTTGCCTCTCACAGCGGCCGACGTGCGGCAGCGCACCTGGGTAGCTCCCGGCTGCGCTGCTGCCTCCACAAGCACAGAACAGCACTGCCGTACACGTACGGAGATGGCAGTAACGACGGCCAGGCGGCCCGCATACACAGGTTCTTACTTGCGTGGTAGGGACTCACCGCCACCTTGACGACGACGCCCTTTGCGCTGTCGGGGCACACTGCCATCCAACCCCACCTGCACGCCAAGTGCCACGTGGTTGCCTTCCCCTGTCGACCCCGTGCGCAGGTCCAGTCGTGGAGGCCTCGGCTGGTTCTTGGGCCGCTGCGGCAGATGCTTGCCCACACACCACGTGTCCCTTGTGTGCTTCTCCTGCTGAGTTCGTGCGTTGATCCTTCTCACAGGTCCAGTCGTGGACGCCCCAGCTGGTGCTTGGCCCGTTGCGCCAGATGCCGGCCAACAAGTACATAGCCGTGCTGTGGAACGTGGCGCTGGTGGGGACTCCCCTGTTCATGGGGGTCATGCTACAGGCGTCCGACGTGTTCCAGGTGGGATGATTGAGCCGAGCATGAGCATGAGCGTGGACGTCGCTTTGAGTGCCTCTGCGTGTCCTGCGGTAATGGGAAGGGTGAGGTCCATGCAGGGTGCGAAGTAAGGCTGGTGACCGTGTGTGACACGCTGCTGGCTGCGGCGCCTTGACATGCTGCATCGCGTTGGTTACACGTGCAACTTACTTGGACTCTACCCCCACGCCTTCCGCACGCCCCACAGGAGCACCAGGTTGGCGCCATGACTGGTGTCATGGTGGCTGGCCTTGGCGCCTTCTGCCTCGTGTTCGCAATCAACTCGTCAATACACTCCTACCTCATCGTGCGCTACGCACAGGTGGGTACGGCACGGAGGCAGCGGAAAAGGCCGGGAGGTGGAGGAGGCCGGCGGCCACCTCGAGGGGCTGCTTGGCGAGGACAACGAGAGGGCAGCTACCGCCCGGCCCGCTGCACGACATGGGCACGGCGTCATCTTCGCCACGGTTCCATGCACGCATCGGCCGTATCCAGTGCCGGCCCCTGTGCTGGCGTGCAAGCAACCGACACTAACCGGACGGAACGCCCCAACCGGATGTTGAGCACGATAGACCCGCGTTGACCTGCATGCGCTGCAGTCCTGGCCCGGCCCGTGGCTGGCCCGGTGCGCAGCTGAAGCCCTCCTGACCCTAATACACACCTAACCCACACTCCTGCCCCAGGGCGACAAGGTGGCCATGAACGTGGGCTTCTACTACATGGCCAACGCGATGGGCCGCCTCACAGGTGGGTCGAGTGTCGGATTTGTTTTTCATGTTTGGAACAATTACCGTGAAACGGAACCATGTACTGGCTGGCATAAGCTTTGGGGGGAACGTGCATCAGACCCACAGTCCTGGCTGGCCTAAAGTGAGGGGCTGGGTAGGCGGGAACATGTCATGGCGGGGCAAGCAGGACGTATCGGACAAGCCGGGAGGGCGTGCCAGCGCTTTTGGGCGGCAGCGAGAGTGTTCCTGTGGGCTGGACATGCCATGCAGTCAGGGGTCAGGGGTCATTACCCTGCACGAGTGGCCACGCGTGCCTCTCACAGGTGCCGCCCTTGCGACGTGGGGCCCAGGACTCAGGCCCACCCGGCATCTCCACGCGCACGGCCCTGCCCAAGCTGCTGTGTAACCCACAGCCCTGCCGCGTAATCTGGTTCCCTATACGCGCCCCGCGGCACCCTGGCCGCCCGTCCTGCACTGAACAAGGCCGTGCCAACATAAGCTTTGGCCCGGCCCAATCCCGTTGCTGGATAAAGGAACGACGTGCTTGATGCGCTGTCCCAATCGCCCATCCCGTTTGGCGGGGGCTGAATCCTGGGTGGGCACGGCTGCAGGTTCGTTGCGTTGTATTATGCTTACCAGGATTCCTTGCCGCCATCACCTTTTATCCGCCCCCTGTTACTCCGAGAATGCCCCCCACGCACCGGCAACCCCTTGGTCTTCGCCCCAAGGTACCCATGTCATTGGCGCGCTGTACCTGAGCCCCGTGCCCAACGTGGTTGGGAGCACTCCACCTACACTGCTTACACCCCACCACGAACCAAAAATCTAAAATCAGAACCCCAACCGCGACTTCGACCCCCCTTACCGCACGCTTTCCCCTCCCAGGCACCTTGGTCAGCGGTGCGCTGTACTCGTACGCGGGGGCCAACGTGGTGCAGGGCTTTGCCGCGTGCTTCTGGGCGTCCGTGGGCTTCGCGGTGCTGTCGGCGGTGGTGGAGATGGGCATCCGGGACAACGGCGGCGGGCTCATGTGCGGGCCGTGCCTGGCGCTGGTCAGGGCGCCGGAGGGGGCAGCGGCGGGGGGCGCGGGGGAGGTGGAGGTGGAATGATTGGGGGCGCGCCGTGGAGGGCGGGGCGGGGCGAGTGTGGGCGGTATGGCCTGGGAGCACGCGTCCTGGGCAGGTATGCGTGAATTCTGGGAGCCGGTGTAAGGCGTCCTGTGGGGCTGGAGCCGCGTGACGTGTGGCGGAAAGCTTTGTGTGGTGCTCGCGAGATGGAGGGATTTGAGGAGCATTAGGTTTGGTGCGTTTGCGATTGAGCATCTGTTGCGGATGTGCTATTACCAACGTGGTGGTGGTGGGGTTGGGCAGCGACGAGACTTCGACGTTCCGCGCGGAACTGAAGCTTTCGAGGCACTCCAGCGCGGTTCTGGTTTCTGTGTTGGGTATCATGGGGCCCATGGCGTTGGGTAAGTGAGTAAGTGTATGTACGCTTTGTTTTTCCGGAGAACGGTTGCGGGGGTGTTGGAATCCTATTTGTAGTAGGTAGGTCCCTTCACTTGGCTTGAAGCAGCTTGAAGTCGACGACGCAGGAGGCTCACAGACCACATGAATCGTCGAGCTTGGCCACACCAGTGAACTCCTGAACAGGGGGTCAGGAGTCTTTGGCACGTGCCCTGGGCCTAGACCCCATTCATGGAGCTGCAGCGGTGGCTGCGACTGTGCAGGCAGCCGTCAATAGCATCTCGGGATCCCGTACTACTGCCTCTCAAGTACCATACCGGTACCACGGGGCTAGCTGCTTCGCTCCCCATTTTAGCCAGTGAGGGGCTTTCGGTATTACAGCAAGGTATCTAGGTGGGAAGCCAGCCTTGACAAGCCACATGCGGGTGTAAGCGTTGCCGCGCAAGGGGTGTAAACGCCTAAGCCTCACCTCAGCTCCCAACGCCCTGAGCCTTGACTCCAACCAAACAAACTTGCACCAGCGCGCACATGACACCCGGTTCTTGCAGCTCACGGTGCATGCAGCATTTCGCAGCACGCACAACCCGGGACATCCTGATGTAAACAGATGCAAAGCCTCACGAGTCACGAGTCGCCATGCACTCGGACACAAAGCAGTCACCCAGGACACCGCGTGCCCCTCATTGAACGCAGCTGCAGTGAAGCAGTGCCGGCGAGCTTCTTCGTCTCCCTCGGGGACACAGGCCAGCGACGCGTGAGTTGACATGACGTAATTTTGCATTCGTACACACACAGGCACAGTGGAACATGGAGTCTTGCAATCTTCCGTACGAAGGCGTTCATGTGCCACGAGGACGTACCGGTACAATGCACCACGCCGGCAAGCCTGTCCGGGCCCTCATGCACCTCGCTGGACACGTCTGTGACCCCCTGCACCCAGTGCCCCATCCCCACAACGCAAATGGCACATGAAATCAGCACCGCCCCATCGTGCTTACTGCCATGCAACCCCACTCCTTCATGCAACGCAAAACAATAATCCTTTCCTGGCTGCAGCATGACCCTGCATGTGCGCAAGCCGCGTGATGTCCCACCTCAACTCCACACGCACCCGCGGTATTCACCACCCGCTCCCATCCCCCACAAGCCGAAGCCTCGCAATGCGTCACAGCAACAGGAATGCACCTTCCTCTGCTGCTTGCAGCCGTACGACACATACGCCATCGGAAAGAGCTCAGCCAACAAGTTCATTTGTTGTCTCTGCCAGCCTTCGTAAACCACTGAGGCCACAAATGCGCCACGCGTTTCAGCCACTCGATGTTGAGCCGCCCTGACTATCCGACAAACCTCCCGCCGACGTCCTGCCTCCTCGCCGGTTTGTTGCAACAACGGCAACGGTACGTTACATCCGTACGGCCACGTGCTTGGCCAGGTCCACCATGCGGCAGCTGTAACCGTACTCGTTGTCGTACCACGCGTAGATCTTGACCATGGTGCCGTCGATAACCTGCGCACGCACGGCAAGGCCGTACGGTTGACAGTGCAGCGTTATGTGTCGTCGTGGCGGCTCACAGGACACGGCATACCCTGCGCGCGGGCTGGTGCGGGCTCCTGCGTACGTGCAGCCGTTAGCACATTCGCTCCTCGGCTCCTCGCACGTGTTAGGAACTGCCGCACGGCCTACCCTACTGCAAGCATGCCTGTCCACGACCGTCCGCGCGTACGTTCGCAGACGGGTGCATGCGTACCGCCCTGCCCCCCGGCCCCTGACCACTGCCTGCTAGCCCACCTGCGTGCACGCCGCGTCGACGATGGAGCTGCGCGGGTCGTTGACGTAGTCTGTGCTGACCTGCAGAGGAGACAGCACAGCAGCAAGCAGTAGCACCGCAGTTCCTGTGAACGAGATACAGCAGTACGCAACGAGCTGCACGATCTGTACTGTGTTGCAGGTGTGCCGTACCAAACTAGCAAACTACGTGAGCCGGCCGGCCGGCAGCGAGGTGTGGGGTGCATGCCCTATGCTGATTGCGGTTCAGCTACCGTTTGACTGAAACTTGGCACCTAAACACCCACAGGTGCAAACAGTCAATCGACTCATTGCGACCCTGATTGTACCTTGGGCACCTCATCGAAGCCCAGGATGCCCTTGAGGTACGTCTCGCTCGCCTCCTGCAGTACGGAACCAGTACGGGATCGCGACGCAGGGCGCGTCGGCTGAGCTACAGAACCGTATCGCTGATGCTCAACATATACAACTGTCCAGCTTTCATGTGGCACAGCAGGCAGTGAGTCATCAGGGCGGCGGAGTACGTGGGCTACGGCAGGGAGCCCAACCTAACCAACGGCACCAAACGGGTTCCACAAGAACGCATCTCACGTCCGGACCAGCACGGCCGGCAACGGGAAGTGGCATACCCTGGCCTGGGCACACGCTATGCCGCCTTCACGCTCCCCGATGTACAACACAGCCTGCGCGCGTACGGCACACGGTCAACGCACTTTGAGCAGCGCGTTGACCTCCTCCTCCGTGGTGGGCCGCTGTAGATCGAACACGCAGTCCGTGATGGAGGTGTTGGTCAGCGGCACGCGTACGGCAAGGCCGTTCAGCTTGCCCTGTACAGCAGTACGGCAGTATTGGGCGCGTCAGTACAGTAGCAGGGGCGTGCAGCGCCGGCCTGTGTTGTTTCACGGTGTTGGCGCGCAAGGACCGAGCGCATACTACAGCGGAGGGTTGGAATTCACCACGTCGTCCAAGGCGCACCTTGAGCTCCGGGAAGATAAGGGCGATGGCGGTGGCGCTCCCGGTGGACGTGGGGGCCAGGTTCACGAGCCCGGACCTGCGGAACCAGTGCACCACGTTACGTCACACAGTCTTCTTGCATGGCATCGGGAGGCTTTGGTTGCCTGACGTGAGCACCGGAGCTTGTGTAAGGAGGAAGGGCGCTGGGGTGGTTATTTGTACATAACGGTATGCGCACGTGACCTGTGCCGATGGGGCGGACAGGTGAGCTAACGGGCACTGGTAGGGCGACGGGCCAGAGTGGCACACGTGGGGGGTGAAGGGGTTGCTGACTGGGGGTGTCTCTGCCAGCTGCATGCGGCAGCAGCAGTCGCAGCTCCGTGGCTAGGAGACAGAGAGCTGAGACAACGCTCCTGCATGCCGTTTGGTTACAGTGCTTGCACGCAGAACCGCGAACCAAGAACCCAACAGGCCCTGCAGGACCCCGCCCCCACCTCGCGCGCCGCAGGTCCGCCTTCTTCGCATTGGGTGCGTCCACGATGGTCTGCGTGTTGGTCAGGTTGTGGATGGTGGTGATGCAGCCGCGCGCGATGCCCAGCTTCTCGTGCACGACACGCACGACGGGGGCCAGGCAGTTTGTCGTACAGGAGGCGGCGGTCACGATGTGGTCCGACGCCGGGTCGTACTTGTCCTGCGGCCGGCCGGCGCCATCGAGGGTGACGGCAGAGTCATACAGTTGCCATCGTACACGGCCACAGGCCTGCCCGCAGCAGGCGTACTGCAATGGCCGCACCACCTCCGCACCGCATACTCAACGCAGAGGACGGATGTCAAGTGTTGCATATGGCACACGCACAGGGTAGTGGCAGCCTGGCAGGAACGAGCACCCGCTCACCGCCACGCACGGCGGCGTTGACGCATGCCCGATAGGTGGCACAGATGCACACGCAGACACAGACATAGGCATGATGTTTATCAAGCGCCACAGCCCACCTCGTTGCAGCCCATGACCACGTTGAGCACGGCGGGCGTGTCCTTGACCGGGGCGCTGACCACCACCTTGGTGGCAGCCAGGGGCGCCTCGAAGTACGGCTGCAGCTTGGCACGTGTCAGGAAGGTGCCCGTGCACTCCATCACCATGTCCACTGCCACACCATCGGCCAGGGCGATCTGCGAATGAAGGATCGCAGTTCTTAATAACCAAGGCGCTTTGTGCTTTGATGGTCGACGGTATGTAGAGGTGCGACAGGGGGGTGCAGTAAGCAACACGCAGGGGCTCCTGCGCCACCCCCACGACCCACCCCCTCAATGGTGTTGGAGCTGGTGTAGGGGATTCGCTCCACCCTGTCACCCTCCTTGACCACCACACAGTTGCCATCCACGGACACGTCTGGGGCCCACGTGCCTGCGTGGGGGTGGGGCACGGGCAGGGGCGGACGCGTCCGCTTACCGGGCGGGGGCAGGAACGATCTATGGTTGGCAATTGAGGGCGTGAGGCGGGCATCAGCCCGAGAGCCTGTAGACCCGGTAGGGGAGAGAGAGCCTCACAGCACGACATGGTCCGGCCGACTGGACGGGGTTGACGTTGTCGGTTTGCGGGTATGGATTGCCGGACTGCATGTGTCGCGGGTATCACTGCATGAGAGACACGTGGGTCGGAGTGCTGCAGCGCATCCTCGCTCGTGGTAAGCCGTTATCATTGCCATACACAGGATCACGGCGCCCAGAACGGCCCTGAAAATCTCGGCGCAAACTGCGCCTGGTATTGGCCAAGCTTTGTACACAGTGTCAACCCGCACACGTAGGGGGGCATGCACTGCCGAGGTGCGGCCCCAATCACCACCACCATCCTCCTCCCGGTGCCAACCCCTGTACGCACCGTGAACTGAGTCGTACTTGATGAGGTACGCTACACTCTCAATGGCAGTAATGTCGTTGAGGTGCACAAACTGGAAGGTCTCCGACTGCGCCCACGCAATGCGGAAGGCAAGGCGGCCTGGCGTGGGACAGACACAGCGGTGTCAGTTGCTTCTTCGTTCAATGTCCCTGAAAGTCTGCGACATGGCTCCGGCGACCTCACCAATCCGACCGCAGCCGTTGAGCAGAACCTTTTTCGGGGCCATGACGAAACGACGAGGGCTAAAAACGTTGCGGTTAACAAGTGGTCACAGTGCCGACGCGGGAATACAGATTGCGTGCTCTAAACCACCACCGACGGACTTGTACTGATAGTACAATGGCATATGTCCACACGCCATTCGGGAATTCCTAACCGATATTCCCAACTGTACAACCGAAAAGTAGTACAAAGTACCTTTTGAGCGCTTAGGACGTCGACACTGAAAAAGTGCCATCTCGTAGCCTGTTACAAGTATTTCATGGCTGTGCACGAAGGAGTGACCTTGTCTGCAGTTGTATCCCAGCTGCTTGCGCCGGACAAAGATGTAGCCGCACGCGACGACTTGGCAGGACGCCGAGTACTGCTAAGGGTAGACTTCAACGTCCCTCTTGATGAGAGCAATGGCTCGGTCGCCGACGACACTCGCGTTCGGGCTGCCCTTCCGACCATCCGCCTTCTGCTGGAGCGGAGGGCCAAGGTGGTCCTGGCGAGCCACTTCGGGCGACCGGACCCCAGAAAGCAGACCCGCGACCAGATGGTAGCCATGTACAGCTTGCGGCCTGTAGCTGCTGTTCTGCAGCGGGAGCTCGGGCCGGAGGTGTTCCGTGGGATGGCACCCGACTGCATCGGCCCCGCCGCAGAGGCAGAGCTGGCCAAGCTCCAGGACGGCCAGGCGGGTATGCCGTACCGGACAGCTCGTCGCGCCGATGCAGGATGACATGGGGCCGTGTGTCCTCACGGCCTGTCGGTGCAGGCCAGGGATGTTGCAGGGATGTAGCTCGCTCGCACAGCCCCACGCCTTCGCTGTTGGTGGACCGACCCACTGAAGATGTCCCTCGGCTTGGGTGTGGCGTGGATACACACTGCTGCTGCAGGCGCTGCTGCTTGAGAACACGCGGTTCCACGCGGGCGACGCGGGCAACGACCCTGCCTTCGCCGCCGCCCTGGCCGCCACGTGCCACGTGTTCGTGAACGACGCGTTCGGCGTGGTGCACCGCGACCAGGGCAGCGTGACGGTGGGCGGCGTGGCGTGTGGATGTGTTGGCGTGCGTGCTGACACGCATTGTGCCCGCTCATGTGTTAGCCTGGCATGGGCTGTGCACGACTCAACATGACACTAAGTCCATGTGCACAAGAGCTGCACGCCAGGAGCAAAAGCGTGTGTCGCGCTACCATCACCTGTTGTGACCCGCGCATGATCTGCAGGCATAGATCACGGGCCACTACTGTTTGCCCGTTTGCTTTCTGCAATAGCACACGGACTTGCCCTGAGCAGGAACGGTTTCAGGGCCTTTCTGTCAGAGCCTCCCACACGTAGCACACCACGCTGCGCTGCCCTGTCGCGGCAAACCGTTGCGCCTGCCTTCGCCACGCCCTTCACGTTTGCCCGCTGTTCACTTGCCGCATCTTACCTTGCCTCTCCGTAACCTGCCGTGCCATGCGGTGTCGTACGCAGGGCATCACGCGCTTCGTACCGCTGTGCCTGCCCGGGCCGCTGCTGCGCCTGGAGCTCAAGGCCATGGCGCAGTACGTCCTGTACGAGCCCGCAAGGTACAACTGTGTATGGCGCTTCCAAGCCCGTGCCTCCCGTAAGGCAACGACACCGTACGGAAGTATATGGAGCGAATCTGGTGTTGCATGTGTCATGCTGAGGGTGCGCGAGACCAGCGCCGCCATGGGAATGCTCTCTCAGCGGGTCACCTAAAACCCGTAGGGTAACCTGAGAGCAACCCAGGGCCGTGCGACCAGCTGTCCTTGTGCACCAGTGCCTTCGCCCCAATGGACGCCGCAATGCGCAGCATGGGGCTGCCCTTGAACCACGTCGTACATGGCTGTACACTGGCTTGTGATGCCCCTGCACTGCAGGCCCCTGTGCGTGGTGCTGGGCGGCGCCAAGGTGGCGGACAAGATCGGGGTGGTGTCTGCCCTCGTCGAAATCGCTGACTCCGTGCTGGTAGGTGGGGCTGGATAGTATACTGGTGCGTTGCAGAAATTTGCTTATGAGTGCATTAAAGGCACACACAATGGGAAGCACACCGTACGGTACTTGCACATGGACGCATGGCACATGGTGCTGGTGCTGGTGTCCGGACATGCCAGCACGCGAGTGCTCCCCAAGTGACACTTCCTCGCTTGAACGGCTCTCGTGCTCGTGCAGCCCTGGCTGCTTGTGGATAGCCCTTGGGTTGCAAACCGGATAGGACACCCCTGGTTTCGCCCGGACTAAGCGCACTTGCGCCTCTGGCCGGCGTGCTCTTACAGTTGCCCTAACCGGCAGCTCTACAATTTACCATGCGCCAAACCAACTCACGCGCAAGCGCTTGGCCCATCCCAGTTGGCCCATCCCCACATCTAGTTCCTTTGTACATTCACCCACGCTGTCAAGGTACTGTGCGGTATCGTACAACTCGGCCCTTCTTGTATCATCCAACCACTTCCTCCCGCCTCCACGCGAACGCAGATTGGCGGCCGCATGGCGTTCACGCTGCTGGCGGCGCAGGGCGTGTCTGTTGGCAGCACGCAGATCGAGGCCGACTGGCTGGAGGTAGGTGCGTGCTTGCGAGCGTGCGCGAGGAAATACGAGAGGCCAAACCCTGCGTGCTCACTGCAAGACACGCGCACCACCCCTTGCCCTCCTCTCTACCTACCCAAATGGAGGGCTGGTTGCCTCAACACAAGCTCCCTGTCGCTGCCCTAACGCACACCTGCCCCCTGCGCGCCAGCCCTGCCGGCGCACGATGGCCCGCGCCGCCGCCCGCGGCTGCCGGCTGCTGCTCCCCACAGACGTGCTGTGGTCCAGCAGCCTGGACGGCGACCGGGACACGGGGCTGCAGGTGCTCACGACCAGCTGCTGCACGCAGGAGCGGCCCTGCATACCGCCAGGTGGGTTGCGTCTGCGGTTGCAGTGCAGAGGCATGTGCGGCCAAAAACAGACCGTGCTGTGCCTAGTGGCCAGTGGAACGGCATGCCGTTAAATGGGGTTGCACGCTTGCGGGCCCTAGCCATTGGAACACCTGGACTACCAGCCTGTGCAACCTTGTGCTGATATTATGGGAAGGTGACAAGGCACGCCTCCTGTCTTTCTGTGCACGCACAGCTCCGTTTTTTAAGAAGTCGTTGACGCGCGGGAGAATTATGAATGTTGCTCGCCTGTGACAGGTCGGTTCGGAGTGGACATTGGCCCCGAGACCATGGCTGCCTTCGCCGCCGAGATCTCGTCCTGCCGTACGGTGTTCTGGAACGGACCCATGGGCCGCTTCGAGGTGCCCGCCTTCGCACGTGGCACGGAGGCGGTGGCACGTGCCATGGACGCGGCGGCGACGAAGGGGGTGGTCACGGTGGTGGGAGGTGGGTCCACGGCTTGTGCGTGCGTGCCTCACTGCACGTGCCCGTTGCTACTGCTGCATCACAGCTTAAGCGTGTACATGAGTACCCACACCAAGGGATCTGAACCTGCCGCAAGCTTCTGCAGCGCTGCGTATGAGGGCTTTGACGTCCATGTACAATGCTAGTCATGTGCTAGTAATTCTTGAGAGACATGATACGGGGCACCCGACGGGCCCCTTACCCCAGCCCTCAAACACTTCATGTGCTTTGCATGCCGCTTCCCCCGCAGGTGGGGACTCCGTGGCGGCGGTGACGGCCCTGGGCCTCGGCGCCAACCTAACCCACGTCAGCACCGGCGGTGGCGCGTCCCTGGAGCTCATAGAGGGCCGCGGCATGCCCGGGCTTAGGGCGCTGCTAGGGCAACAGGGGCAGGGGCAAACGAGGCAAGAGGGGTAACAGGGTTGGGCATCAGGGCGGGGGCAACAGGCGCGGGGTTTTGTATAAAGTAGGGGTGGGGTCTACAGGGGCAGGGGTTAATGGGGCAAATGGAGTAGCGAGGTTGGGCACCGTACTGGGGCCGGTGGCAGCAGGGCGACATTGGGTTGATGGGGTGGCGTTCGTGGCAAGGATAGGTGTAAGGGCAGGGGTACCGGTAGTACGGAGGGCAGCAATGCGGCTTTGGTTTGGGGTGCGGCGGCGGGTGCAGCAGGTAAAAGCTCGTGATGAGGACCTCGGTACCAAGCAAGGCACACAGGGCTACCAGAGTACCAGTGCCCGACATTCGCTCGCCACCGGGCTGGCCTGCATACCGGTATGGCATGGAGGCAGCTGGCACGCGTGTGGTTGGCCAGTGTGCCTGTGTGCTCCCCAAAAGTGCTCGTATTCCGCTAGGGTGTAGGTGCTTACGTGGCATCCGCCCTTGGGGTGGGAGGGACGCAGGATGCACCTTGGCCACTGCAAAGTTCTTGTTGGGTATCCAATGTACTGCATGGGATACACCCTGATGAACTCTCGGGCTGTCGATCCAGATACCGGTACACGATTGCATAGCGAGTCATGGTAAATAGCGTCAGCGGCTTACATTGTAGCGGTAGGATGAGCCACAAGGCGCCTAATCAGTGGCTGCACCAGGGGAGCTCCCCTGGGCTGCACGGTGGTGCAGGCCGTGCAGCACGGTGCAGCTGGCCATGGTGGGCCACAGGGCCCCCTGGGCCACACAACCTGGAATGTAACACAAAGCTCCAAAAATGTAGGTCAGGCAGGCACGTCCGGCCACGTGTGCTTAGGCCACCACCAGGAGCCGAGCGGCTGCCTTAATAGGGCACTCCGAAGGGATTGATCCCGTTCCAATTTTGACGTTATATCAATGTGTGTCGTTCCACGAAGACCTGCGGCTGACTCGCTTGGCCAATCTGCTTGCTTCTGTCCGCCTTCAGCTTTCCCAAAGCACTTCACGTACCGCCAGGGCCACGGCCAAGGCACCGGTCGTGGGTCCACACTGGCCCACACGCCACACCGTGTGCAGTGTATGCGTCCTGCGGTCATGTTCATAAGTGAACAGAACAGACCGTGGAACCACATTGACTGTACGGCACCGCTGTGAGAAGCCCCACCATTCAAACTGCCCCGCTACACAGGGGAGCTCCCCTGCCGTACCACCTGCCGTGCGCCGCTTCCTAACCCACATGACGGGCATCGTGCCCAAGGAGGCGGCTTATGTTGCACACCTACACAAGCATGCTGTGCGGGCGTCGCATGGCGGGCCGTGCAGTGGGGAGCATCCTGTCCTCCTTGTGCATTCCCTTAACCCAGCTCCCATCCCCTCGTCTCGCCAGCACGTTAGGCGCACTCATCACTGTGTTGTAACATAGGCAACAGGGAGAATCTTCAGTATCATCATTGCCAGCGTTCATCATTGCCAGTGTTCAGCATTCTGTTGCAGGTTACATGCGCGGTGCATTGTTTCACGAATTGACCATAGGCATCAACAGTATCGACATACACGTACACTAGCATCACTGCAGTCTCTATCCTAAACCTTGAGTGGTGCCTCCAAAAAGTCAAGCACTAAAGGCGTCAAAGGCGTCAAAGGCGCCCTGTTGCCTTGGATACATCGCACTCATTACAGAAATACCTTCGTTACCTTTGCGCCTCACCTTGTGTGCTCTGATGGGCATCTGTCGCTTGAGTCAACGATAAAGTTTGGAGCGGCCCGCACGATGAGGCTTGGCCCCACACGCAACTGCTGAAACAATTGGATTGATGAACAGAC